>OOCW01000911.1_pt1 | contig 24475 bp, 23 predicted proteins | sample 1671201 | NCBI WGS metagenome assembly OOCW01 (sample SAMN06348132, study PRJEB24527) | human gut metagenome | biome: human gut; feature: ankylosing spondylitis patient; material: feces | host: Homo sapiens | place: China | collected 2015-10
TTAAAGGGATGGAAGAAAATTTGAATTTTAAATATTTAAAAATAGTTGCTGATGCTGGATATGAAAGCGAAGAAAATTACTCATTTATTGAAGATAATAATCAAATAGCTTTTATTAAACCTGCTAATTATGAAATATCTAAAACAAGAAAATACAAGAATGACATTAGTAGAATAGAGAATATGGACTACGATGCTGAGAGTGATTTATTTATATGTCAAAATGGTAAAAAACTAAAAATGTCAGGCACAAAATTTGTAAAATCTAAAACTGGATATAAAAGTGAAAAAACAATTTATATATGTGAGGATTGTAGTGACTGTAATTACAAGAACAAATGTATTAAAGGGAATAATTCTAAAATACCATTAGAAGAAAGAACTAAAAAATTTGAAACTTCAAAAAAGTTTAATAGGCAAAGAAAAGAAGATTTAACGAGAATTATTACTGATGAAGGTTGTTTACTTAGAATGAATAGAAGTATTCAAGCAGAAGGTTCTTTTGCTCAATTAAAGCATGATATGAATTTTAGAAGGTTTATGTGCCGTGGACAAAATAATGTCTTAGCAGAAAGTATACTACTTGCTGTAGCTCATAATATAAATAAATTGCATAACAAAATACAGGCTAACCGAACTGGTAAGCATTTATTTGAATTAAAGAAAACTGCATAATTTAAATTTTTAAAGCCTTTTTTCATTAGGCTTATTTAAGTGCGTCTATTTTTATATTCAATTTGATTTTAATCGAAAATGTACAATTATTTTTTTGAAAATATAGAAAAAGAGCTATCGCTAGCGGATTTTTTTACCCGCTATTGCGACAGCTCCTTTATTATATGCTTATAGAAATAAGTTATTTACCATTTCTATTTTCATTAATTCCATAAATTAGATAATGTTTATAGTATTCAGCATTATTAGAACCAAATGCTTTTTGTAAATCTGTATACCTAGCTTTATAATTTTTCATACTAAAATTTGCTGAGCCTTGACGACCTTCTTTCATTCCATACCCTAAAATGGTTTAATAATTTATAGTAGTCATTTCCAAAAGCATTAACTACATCACGATTATTTGCAAGATAATATTTGACATCAAAAACAGGTGATAGATTTCTAGATTCTTTATAACCGTATGTTAAAAAATGGTTATAAGCTTTGGTATAATCTGAACCAAAAGCCTTTACAAGATCAGCATGACTTGTTAAATAAAATTTAACATCAAATAGTGGTGATGCACAACGACCCTCTTTTATACCATAATTTAAGAAGTGATTATAAAGTTCTGTAGAATTATATCCAAATGCTTTCTTTAAATCAGGATATTTGTCTGCATAAAATTTTGCATCAAATGTTAATCCAGCTATAGATGAATAATTGTAAGTAGAATTAGTTACATTAGGAAGTCTTCTTCCCTCATTAAAAGCGTAGATAGATGAGATTTTAACAACATCTCCAGGGGAAGAAGCGTGTATATATTGTCCATTACCTACATAAATACCAATATGACCATAGTTATTAGTTACAACTAAATCGCCAATTTGTAGATCTTTGATTTGGGAAATACGGGTTCCAACTCCTCTTTGACTAGATGAGTCATAACTTACAGTTCGAGGTAAAGATATACCAAAGTTTTTATAAACATACTGTGTAAATCCTGAACAATCAAAGCCAGATGGTGTTGTTCCACCCAAAACATAAGGAGTTCCTAAAAATTTTTTCGCATAATTTACAATGTCTTGTCCATTAATTGTAGCGGCATGAGTAGTAGAGGCAACTAGAAAAAGTGAGAATGAAAGTGATAATAAACATATAGTAATAAGTTTGCTAAATAAATTTGATTTTTTTGTAGTTAACATTGGTATCCCCTTTATTAAAAAAGTATTATTGTCTAAATCATACAATTAAATCATAAATATGTCAAATAAGTAAATATTTACCGTAAATAAATTTTGATTAATTAAAGAGATGAAGTTATTAAATATTTTCTAGGAGAAAATAATATAGGTGATTTATCACAAGTAGTAATGTTTGGTGATAGAAAGTATGATATTATAGGAGCTAAAAAAATTCGAATAGAATCTGTAGGATTTTTGTATGGATACGGAATATTAGAAGAACTTAAAAAGTGGGAGCAGATTATATTGCAAAAGATGTTTGTGAATTAATGGGGATACAACAAAAAGAAAGACTATGCAAGCGCATAGTCTTTCTTTTTATATAAGTAGAATGTTAAATTATGAATAAAGAGAAATTTTGGAATATATTCATTGCAAATAATAATATATTAAATTAAGGGGAGGGATGAGTTTATGAACTTTAAGGAATTTATAACTACAGATAGAGAAAGTAGAAATAAAGAAAAATTTGAGGGTACATTTTTAGATTACTTAGAAATAGTAAAGCAAAACCCAGATATAGCAAAACTTGCACATAAGAGGTTATATGACTTTATTATGAGTAAGGGGGTAGAAGTTTTAAAAGGTGATGAACACCCAAGAATAAGAAAAATATATGGTAATGAAACAATTAGGGAGTATGGATATTTTAAAGAGGATTTTTTTGGAATTGATAAAATTCTAATGAAACTTGTTAATTATTTACACTCTGCATCTATGAAAGGTGAGGAATCTAGACAAGTTTTATACTTAGTAGGACCTGTTGGAGCAGGTAAATCATCATTAGTAGAAGCTTTAAAGAGTGCATTAGTTCAATGTGAACCAATATATTCTTTAAAAGGTTGCCCTATGCATGAGGAACCTTTACATCTAGTTCCAAATCATTTAAGGCCTAAGTTTAATGAAATGTTAGGTGTTCAAATAGAAGGAGACTTATGTCCAGTATGCAAGTATAGATTACTTCATGAATTTAATGGAGAATATGAAAATTTCCCTGTTGAAAGGAAGGGGTTCTCTATAAGATCAAGAAAGGGGATAGGTGTTGTTCCACCTGTTGACCCTAATAATCAAGATACTTCAATATTAACAGGTTCTATTGATATTTCTAAGATGGATATGTACCCAGAGGATGATCCAAGAATATTCTCACTAAATGGAGCATTTAATGTAGGTAATAGAGGATTAGTTGAATTTATAGAAGTATTTAAAAATGATGTTGAATACTTACACACAATTATAACAGCAACTCAGGAAAAATCTATACCATCACCTGGTAAGGGTTCAATGATTTATTTTGATGGATTAATAATAGCTCACTCTAATGAAGCAGAGTGGAATAAGTTTAAATCAGATCATACTAATGAAGCAATTCTAGATAGAATTGTAAAAATTGAAGTTCCTTATTGCTTAGAACTTGAAGAAGAAATTAAGATTTATGAAAAGATATTAAAGAAGAGTAACTTTAAGGCTCATATTGCACCTCATACAATTGAAGTTGCAGCAATGTTTGCTATACTTTCAAGATTAACACCATCTGCAAAAGTTGACCCTATGACTAAGCTTAAGATTTATAATGGAGAGGATTTAGTTGAAAAGGGAACAACTAAGAAAATTGATATTACAGAGCTTAGAGAAGAAGCAGGGCCTTATGAAGGAATGAAGGGTATTAGTACAAGATTTATTATAAAATCAATTGATAATGCACTTTCAAATTCTGAATATGACTGTATAAACCCTTTAAGCATTATGGAAAGTATAATTAAATCTATTAAAGACATGGATATAGCTGCTGATGATAAGAAGAAATACTTGGCATTTATCCAAGATACTATTAGAAAAGAATATAATAAGACTTTAGAGAAAGAAATAACAAAAGCATTTATCCATTCATTTAGAGAACAAGCTGAAAGTCTTTTCAATAATTATATAGATAATGCTGAAGCTTTTGTTAATAAAACTAGAATTAAAGATGCTCAAACTGGTGAAGAATTAAACCCAGATGAAGAGTTTATGAGAAGTATAGAAGAGCAAATTGGTGTCTCAGAAGCTTCAAGTAAAGGATTTAGAGCAGATGTAACATCATATATGTTCTATCTAGTTAGAAATGGATCAAAGATAGATTACAAATCTTATGAACCATTAAAAGAAGCTATAGAAAAGAAACTTATAGCATCTGTAAGAGATCTATCTAGAATAATTACTAAATCAAGAGTTAGAGATAAAGAGCAAACAGAAAAATATAATGCTATGGTTGACGAAATGCAAAGAAACGGATATTGTCCACACTGCTGTGATGTAATTCTTAAATATGCCGCTAACAACTTGTGGAAGGATTGATAAGGATGGCTATATTTAGAGACAATACTATAAATCCCGTTGAGCATGATAGAAGTATTGAAGATAGAAGAAGACATAGGCAGTTGGTGGAAAAGTCTATTAAAGAAAATTTAGGAGACATACTATCAGAAGAGAGTATAGTAGGAGAAACTAAAAATAAGAAATTTAAAATTCCTATTAGAGGAATAAAAGAATATCAATTTGTATATGGTAGCAACAATAAGGGTGTTGCTACCGGTACAGGTGAAGAAAAGCGCGGTGACAAAATAGGGTCAGCTGAATCTAGTGGTAAAAAGGGAAATAAAGGTGCAGGTAATTCTGAAGGGGACGATATATATGAAACAGAAATAACTTTAGAAGAGTTAATGGATTATATAGTCGAGGATTTAGATTTGCCAAATTTAGATAAAAAGAAATATTCAGAAGTAATAACAGAAAGTGCTAGCAGGAAAAGAGGATATCAAAGACATGGTATTAATCCAAGGTTAGCGAAGAAAAAAACTGTTATGGCTAAGACAGCTCGTAAGCAAGGAAAAAAACGTGCACTTAAAGAAGCTGGATTAGATGATGAATTAGATAGATTTCCATTTAGAGAAGATGATATTAGATATTACAGAGTTAAAACTAAACCTAAAAAGGAAAGTAATGCTGTAATGATTTTTATAATGGATGTATCTGGATCTATGGATAGTACTAAAAAGTATTTAGCAAGATCATTTTTCTTTGTATTATCTACTTTTATAAAAAGAAAATATAATAATATTGCATTTGAATTTATTTCTCATACAACAGTTGCAAAACAAGTTAATGAATACGAATTTTTCCATAAGGCAGAATCAGGAGGAACATATATTTCTAGTGGTTTAAATTTAGCATTAAAGCTTATTGAAGAAAAATATTCTCCAGAAGTTTGGAATATATATCCTGTTTATGCCAGTGACGGTGATAACTGGTCTGAAGATAATGAAAGAGCAATTGAATCTGTGAAGAAACTGTGTGAAGTTAGTAATATGTTTGGATATGCTGAACTTTTACCATCAACTTATTCAACAACAATGTACTATAGATTTAATAAGGAAATTTCAGATAAGAAATTTGTCTCTGTTATTGTTAAAGAGAAAAAGAATTTATGGGACGCTCTTAAGTTGATGTTAAGCAAGGAGCTAAAGGAGGATGAATAATGGAGTACACACTAAAGGAATTAGAAGAGTGGAATGTAAAGATTGAGAAGAAAGCAACTGAATTTGGACTTGATTATTATCCTCAGGAGTTTGAAATAGTTGGATTTAATGAAATGTTAGCTTATGAAGCTTATGTGGGTATGCCATCTAAATATCCTCATTGGAGTTATGGTAAGGCATATGAAAAAAATAAAACATTATATTCATTAAATTTAACTGGTTTACCTTATGAAATGGTTATAAATTCAAATCCATCCCTTGCATATTTAATGAAGGAAAATACATTGCTTTTACAAATCCTAACTATGGCTCATGTTTATGGTCATAATGATTTCTTTAAAAATAATAGGCTATTTAGAGAAGGAACTAAGGCTTATTACACTTTAGAGATGTTTAAGTTAGATGCTGATATAATTAGAAGTTATATAAATGATCCTAGTATAGGATATAGTAGGGTTGAAAAGATTTTGGATGCGGCGCATGCACTTAGATATCAAATACCAAGAGTAGTTGGTGTGAAAGAATTAAGTGATGAAGAAATCAAAGCTAACTTAATAGAAGAATATAATATGAAAATTCAAGGTAGAGATATATTAAATAGTGATGAAGAAATTGAATTGCCAGATTTAAGTAAGACACCTATAGAACCTTGTGATGATATTATAGGGTTCATAATGAAATATGGTTCTTTAGAAGAATGGGAAAAGTCAATTCTTAAAATAGTTAAAAGAGAAACTCAATATTTTATACCACAAATTGAAACTAAGATAATGAATGAAGGATGGGCAAGTTATTGTCATTATAATATCTTAAAAAGCTTAGATTTACCAGATGGATTATATTTAGAGTTTATAAAGCGTCATAATGATGTTATAGCACCTGCATTAGGTGGGTTAAATCCTTATTATGTTGGATTTAAAGTGTTTGAAGATATTGAAAAAAGATATGGCAGAGATAAGTTATTTGAAGTTAGATATATAGAAAGAGATAATTCATTTTTACGTAAATATTTAACTCAAGAATTGTGCAAGGATTTGGGATTATTCCAGTATGCAAAGAAGAGCTTTGAATTTGTAGTGGATGAAGTCTCTGATGAAGAGGGATGGAAGAGTATAAGAGACACTATGTCAGACTCATGTGGAGTTGGATCTATTCCTTATATAAGAATTGTTGATTTGAATAAGCGTGATGGTACTTTAACATTAGAACATGTTTTTGACGGTAGAGAACTTGAGCTACTTTATGCAAAAGAAACATTAAAATATTTATTTGATCTTTGGGGGCATAAAGTTATATTAAATACACATACTAAGGAAGGTAGAAGTATCGAAATAGTATGTGATAATGATAGAAGAGTAACAGTAAATTAATATTAAGGAGAAAATGATGAATTAAAAGTGATAAGTAATATGCTTACTATCATTTATGATTCATCATTTTTGTATGTTTTGAATAATTTAATATTAGGAATATTTTAGAGGAGATAAAAATGGATTTAAAGGGAAGTAAAACAGAGAAAAATCTGTATAGAACCTTTGCTGGAGAAAGTAGAGCAAGAAATAAATATACTTTATATGCAGAAAAGGCAAAAAAAGAAGGTTATCAGTGGATAGCTGAAGTTTTCGATATTACTGCAATAAATGAATTAGCTCATGCAAGGAGAGTTTATGGAGAAATTTTAAAGTTAGTTTCTAGTACTAAAGAAAATTTAATTGATGCAATATGTGGCGAAACAGAGGAATATAAAGAATTATATGCTAAATTTGAACAAGAAGCTAAAAATGAAGGGTTTAAGGAAATTGCTGACTTATATAAGGAGTTGAGAGAAGTAGAGGAAGCTCATGCTGAAAGGTTTAAAAAGTTATATGATAAATTAAATAAGAAATCAATGTTTGTTGGTCCTGAGAATTCTAAGTGGGTTTGCATGAATTGTGGATATATACATGAGGGGGCAGAAGCACCGGATAAATGTCCATTATGTGCATATCAAAAAGATTATTTTAAACCATATTGTGAAATAAAAAATATATAAGGAGTTATAAATAATGTTTATATCAATACCAAAAGAATTTTTTGTTCCTGTCGTTTTTGGAGAGGGATTTACATTAAATGAAGAAAATAATAATTTAGAATTAGATTTAAGTATGTATAGGGAAAGTACTGGTAAGAAAAATATCAGTGATTTAGAAAATAACAAAGAGTATTTAGAAAAGAATAAAGCGTATTTAGAAAAGAGTAAGACTGCAAAAGAAAAGCAAGATATTGTTGATATAGAAGTAAATATGGATGAAAAGCAATGTGGAAATAAGGCTCAAGTAGGGGAAAGTACTGCTAAGAATGAAAAAGAGAAAGGGACAACTATATATATGTCTCTAAAAGAAAAAAGTGATTTTGAAAAATTATGCAGTGATGAAGGAAAGATATTTGAAGAATTAGATGATGAATTTATAGAGAATATTAATATTAATCTTAAGGGATGTAATAAAAATTGTAACTAAATTAATTTAAAATAATTATAATTCGGAGGTATTTAAATGAAATATCAACAATTAATGAAGGAATATTATGTTGATATTAATAATTTAAATCAATTATTAAAAACAATGGTAGATTCTTATCGGTTATTAATAGGAGGAGCAGCAGAATTAAATAATATATATGAAGCTAAAAGTAGTTACGTTAAAGAAGCTGTCCATAGAGCAAATGAATTAGGGGATATAATAGATAATGTAATTAATTTATTGGATGAGTGCGGAGAAACTTATTTTAAATATTGTGCTCTAATTGGAGATTATATTTTGAAGAAAAGTGATGATAAGGTAATTTTAACTGAAGTAGATAATGAATTATTTTTTCAAGATTCCTCTGTTAGAGAAGAATTTGAAAGGTTAAAGGCTTATAAGAAGGAGCAAGAAGAAAAGTTAAATAATTAAAAAGAAGCTATATCAAAGTGCAAATTATTTAGTTATCTTTGATATAGCTTTTTTTAGAATTTTTTTAATTTAAATGTACTCACCATTAAATAAGAACCTAATAATAATAACAATAATGGAATAAGTGCGGAAATGGTTTTATTAATGGTAAATAAGCAAAATAACGCTAAAAAGCTGCCTGTAACAGTAATAGGAACACCTGTAAAAACTCCATTAAACTCACTTGCATTATATCTAGCTAATCTAAAAGCGCCGCATATTGGAAATAATAAAAGTGGAATTATTCCTAATATACCTGAGGGCCCTAGTGTATAAAAATCAAATAATAGAAATACTAATATAGATGGTGCAACACCGAAGGAAACTAAATCAGCTAATGAATCTAGTTCTTTCCCCAAATCGCTTGTAACTTGTAAATAGCGAGCTATTCTACCGTCATATCGATCAACTAATGCAGCAAGTAATATAAAAATACATGCTAGTGAATAGTTGCCTTCAAAGGTAGAAAGCAATGATAATATTCCAAATGATAAATTAATAAAAGTAAAGATGTTAGGAATACTGCTTTTTCTCATATAATCACTCCTAATTCTATCTTACATGAAGATAATTATAACATAAATTTTAAAAAAAATTAATATTCTATAAAAGTCAATATTTGAAAATTTTGTTAAGCTTGAAAACATAGGGGTTTAAGGGGTTATATACTTAGTATATAGGTGTAGTTTTAAATATATTCGAGATATAGCGTAATAAAATATATGTGGTATAATTTTATATAGATAATAGGAGGGATACAATGAAAAAGGTAAAGTTAATTTATAATCCATATTCAGGAGAAAATATTATTTTATCAAAATTAGATGAAATAATTAACATACATCAACAAGCTGGCCTTACTATAGTGCCATATAGAATAAGAAAAGAATGTGGGATAGAAAGTGCGTTTCATGATATTAAGCCAGGTGAGTATGAATATATACTAGTGGCTGGTGGTGATGGAACAGTTGATTCAGTTGTAAACGCTATGGCTAAGCAAGGAATTTCACTACCTATAGGTATTTTGCCAGTAGGTACGGCAAATGATTTTTCTAAATTTTTAGGAATACCATTTGATATAGAAGAAGCTTGTAAGCAAATAATAGGATCAACAGCAACTACAGTAGATTTAGGAAGTATTAATGATAAATACTTTGTAAATGTTGCTAGCACAGGGCTTTTTACAGATGTGTCTCAAAAAACTGATGTGAACCTAAAAAACACAATTGGAAAGCTAGCATATTATTTAAAAGGATTAGAAGAATTACCTAATTTTAGGCCTTTAAAAGTAAAAATATCATCAGAACAAGTAAATTTTGATGGTACTATGTATCTTATGTTAATTTTTAATGGTAAAACTGCAGGAAATTTTAATTTAGCTACTAGAGCTGATGCTACAGATGGAATGTTAGACGTAATAGTTTTTAAGGCTGTTCAAATATATGAACTAATTCCTTTATTTATAAAGGTGCTTAAAGGAGAACATTTGGACTCAGATAAAGTTATATACTTTAAAACTGATAGACTTCATATAGAATGTAATGAAGATATAGTTACAGATATAGATGGAGAAAAAGGCCCAGATTTCCCATTAGATATAAAATGTATAAAGGGCGGATTGAAAATTTTAGGTGTTAAATAGAAAAAAAAAGAATAAATAAATTAAAGATTTAATAATTATAAATAATAGTACTTTTGTAAAGGAGATAAAAGTGGTTGCCTTTATTTATTTATGTATATTGTTATTTATAATTATTTTTTCATTATATTTAATTTATTTAAGTTCTAATAAATGTCCTATAAAAATACGAAAATTTTATTTAGTAAGCTTATGGATTATAGTAATAAGGTACTTGTCATTACTATCTTTATGGTTAATACAAAGTCAGAGAATAATTTACTTTATCAAAGTATTAACCCAATTAAATTTTGTAGCTATTCCACTTTTAATATTGGCAGCTATTTATATATTTTTAAGAGATGAAAAAAGAAGCTTTGATTATAACTATACTTTTATGATTATATTATTTTTAGGTTATTGTGTAATAAACTTATTTTATAAGTTAGATATAAGAGTAGATACTGTATTTGGATTTATAGTAAATTATAGAGAAATTTTAATTCCAAATTTAGTTTATTTAATAATAATTTCTTCATTTGTAGTTATTACTTTGTTATTTGTTGATAAACCGTATAGCAATACAAGTGGAATGAGATTGCTTCTAGTATCGTTAATAATTACTGTTATAGAATTTATAATATTCTTAGGAGGAGTTAGAATTTTCCCTTATCCATTAATTGGGGAAATATGTATTATAGGATGTTCCTATAAGGCAATATCTACCTTTAAAATTAAAAAATAAGAATTAAATAATAAATATTGTTTTTATAGTATTGCCTTTTGTCGGGTTGTTAATATAATATTAATATATGATGCCCAATAAAGGGCATTTTTATTGCAACTTTTAAAGCAAAATTTGTAATAACTAATCTTTGAAAATAATGGTGGTGAGATTAAATGGAGGGTGTCCCTCAGAGTATTAATTTAAGAAAATTGAATATAAGAAATAATAGAGGGGAAACTCAGATTTAAGGTCAAACATCTCCTCTATTAATTGAGGAGGAATTTTTTATGCAAAGATTATCTGTTTTTTTATTTACGAGCATATTAGGAAGAAAGATATATGATGAATTCGATGATGTGCTTGGTGAATTAAAAGATATATATGTAACTACTGAGCAAGGATATCCAAGAGTGATTGGATATAAGGTTAAGCGTGATGGAGTAACATTCCATTATGAATTTAGAAGCATATTATTCTATAATGTTGATAATAAGGTTAAAATAATGACTCGTGGAAGTAAGGAGATACTTCCAAGAACTTATTCTTATTTATTATCAAGAAATTTATTGGATAAAAAGATTGTAGATATTAACGGAAAGCAAGTTGTTAGAGTTGATGATTTAAGAATTGCAGAAATTGCTGGTGAATATAGAGTAATTGCAGTTGAAACAGGTCCTCTTGCTAAATTTAGAAGAATGAATTGTCAAGGTTTAGGAAAGTTTTTCTATAAGGTGTTGAACAAGGACTTTGAAGATAAAGTTATTATGTGGGATGACGTTGAATCTTTAGAAATGGTTAATAAAAATCTTCAAATAGCAGTTCCATATAAAAAACTATCAACACTACATCCAGCTGATTTAGCAGATATATTAGAAAATCTTGATGCAAGTTCAAGAAAGCAAATTTTTGAATCATTAGATGAAGATTTAGCAGCAGATACCTTAGAAGAAATAGAACCAGAATATAAAAGTAGTATTATAAAAGATTTAAGTGAAGCAAAGGCTGTAGAAGTATTAGAAAACATGCCTAATGATGAAATTGCAGATATATTAGATGAATTAGATGATGATGAAAGAGAAAAAATACTTGTTAACTTAGAGACTGAAGATGCTGAAGAGGTAAAAGAACTTCTTAAATATGGAGATGAAACAATCGGAAGTATAATGAGTAAGGATTTTATTTCATTTAATTTGGATATTACTGTTGGAGAAATAATAGATATTTTAAGAGAAAGTAATCCTGAAGATGAAGAACTAAATTCAATATTTATAAAGGATGAAGAAGAAAAAGTAATTGGAGTAATAGAGTTAAAAGATTTAATTCTAAATGATAGTACAGTTAAAGTAAAAGAAATAATGGATGAAAATATAAATATACTTAAGCATAATGAAGATATAGATGAAGCGGTTGAAATAGCAGCTAAATATGATTTATTAGCTATACCAGTAGTTGATAACAATGATGTTTTAATAGGGGTTGTAAATACTCATGATTTAATTGATGAAGTTCTATATCCAATTTGGAAAAAGAAAAATAAGTAAAATTTTTCAAATTAGTTGTTGACTTTTTAATTAAGAAGCATATAATTATAGTATAAAGTTTAGTTAAATACTCGGGATTAAAACTGTGAAAAAGGAAAGTAGTATAAAGGAAGGTTACAGAGAGAAAAGAGTGCTGAGAACTTTTCACTGGTAATTTATCTGATGTCCAGCTACTGTAAAACTTCAAATGAAGTTAACATTTAGCACAACCCTAGATAAATTCCTCTAAGCTTCCATTGAAGCTAAGATTTACTTTATATGAAGTGCCCTTTGGAGTTTATGCCTGAAATAATAGTAGGGTTTTACGGTAGCACCCGTTATAGTGCTCAGGTATTATGTTGTACCGTAGAATGAGTGAAATCATTATTGTTATGATGGTTTAATTAGAGTGGAACCGCGAATATACTTCGTCTCTAGAATAGAGACGAAGTTTTTTTATATAAAAATTTAAATAGTTAATAAAAATGTTTTTGGAGGTATATATATGATTTATAATGGAGCAATTGAGTTAATAGGAAGAACACCAATATTAAAAGTAACAAATATGATAGATGAAAATAGTGCAGATGTATATGTTAAGTTAGAAAAGTTTAATCCTGGTGGAAGCGTAAAGGATAGAGCTGCTCTTGGTATGATTGAAAAGGCAGAAGAGGCAGGGTTGCTTAAGAAAGGATCAGTAATTGTTGAACCTACAAGTGGAAATACAGGAATTGCATTAGCGATGATAGGAAGAGTTAAAGGATATAAGGTAATAATAGTTATGCCTGAAACTATGAGTAAGGAAAGAAGGGATTTAATTAAAGCTTACGGAGCAGAATTAGTATTAACAGAAGGAAATAGGGGCATGAAGGGAGCTATAGAAAAAGCTACTGAAATGGTAAATGAGCATGGATATTTTATGCCTCAACAATTTGAAAATATAGCTAATCCAGAAAAGCATTATGAGACAACTGCACAAGAAATATATGAAGATATAAATGATTTAAATGCATTTGTAGCTGGAGTTGGAACAGGAGGAACCATAAGTGGGATAGGAAAGAGTTTAAAGGAAAAAATAAGTGATATAGAGATTGTTGCTGTTGAACCAAGTAATTCACAAGTTATTGCAGGAAAAAATCCAGGACCACATAAAATTCAAGGTATTGGTGCTGGATTTGTACCACAAAACTATAAACAAGAATATGTTGATAAGGTTGTAGCTGTTAGTGATGAAAATGCAATTAAAACTGCAGTAGATTTTGCTAAGAATGAAGGAATATTAGTAGGTATATCATCAGGAGCAGCAATTTATGCAGCTATAGAGATAGCAAAAAAACTTGGAAAAGGCAAAAAGGTATTAGCAATAGCACCAGACGGTGGAGAAAAATACATCTCAATGGGAATCTACGAATAATATTGTGCACATAGTGAGAACGAAAAATGGAATATTACTTTTCCGGGAAGGGGTGAAATTTTCGCTAAGAATTTATATAATTGATTCCGTAAAATTTACTAAAGATTTTAAACTTGCTAAAGCTTCAAACAGTAAAATCTTCTTAACGCAAATTTTACTACATCAATTATTAAATTCTACAGCTTAATTTCAATACTTCCCTCCAAATTAATATTTCATTTTTCTCTTCACTATATTGCTTATTTCCCACACCTTATAGTTAACGACTCCTGCTGCAAATTTGTATGACAAGTCGTTAACTTTTAAGGTGGTTACGCAGAAAATTGTATCTTTTAGATTGAAAGCCAGTGATAGAGAAAAATTAATGATATTATCGGAAGAAATATTGTAATTAAGTTTTAGAATTTAATCTTTATTGGAATAAAAACTGCGTTAAGAAGCTGAGGGAACGAAGTGACTTTCGAAGCTTTAGCAGTTTTTATGGAAAGAAAGATATAAATTCTTAACGAAAATTACACAAATTCTGGAGGGTATATAATTAATTTTCGTCATCACGGCATTCAAGCCTTAACGAACAATTTAGTTAAAGGAGGTAGGTTTATGTTTAGGAATTTAAGATATGATTTAAATAGAGTTATGGAGAATGACCCTGCTGCTAGAAGTAAGATTGAAGTGTTTTTACTTTATCCTACGATTCATGCGATGATTGCGTATAGAATAGCTCATTTTCTTTACACTAAAAAGCTATTCTTTTTAGCTAGGCTTGTATCACAAATATCTAGATTTTTTACAGGTATAGAGATACATCCAGGAGCTAAGATTGGAAAAGGATTGGTTATAGATCATGGAATGGGTGTAGTAATTGGGGAAACAGCAGAAATTGGAGATAATGTGCTTTTATATCATGGAGTAACATTAGGTGGAACAGGGAAAGATAAAGGAAAGAGGCATCCTACTTTAGGTGATAATGTTATAATAGGAGCTGGAGCTAAGGTGCTTGGACCTATATATATTGGAAGTAATTCTAAAGTTGGTGCCAATTCTGTAGTGTTGAAAGATGTTCCTGAAGGAGCTACAGCAGTTGGAATCCCAGCTAAAAATATAATTAGGGGCAAGGAAGAAATGTCAGCAATAATAGAGATAGAAGATTATAGGGGTAATAGCAAAGAAATTTATAATGATATGGTGATTTAATTTATGATTAAGGAAGAGCTAAAAGAATATTGTAATTCGTTAAATTTAGATACTATTGGATTTATAAAATGTAGAAGATTTGATGAATTAAAAGAGTTTTATAATTATAGAAAAGAAATGGGTTTAGAAAATGAATTTGAAGAAGCTGATATAGAGAAGAGAATAAACCCAATGTGGTATATGGAAAGGGGAAAAACTATTATTTCAATAGCTTTTCCCTATCTTTGGGTTGAAAATAATTTAGAAAATGGATTCTCTAAATATACTAAAGGCTTAGACTATCATAGGGTTGTAAAAAAATATTTAGATAAAATTTGTGATTTTATTAAATCTAGAGGTGGTGAAGCTATTTCTTTTGTAGATAGTAATACATTGCCTGAAAGATATATTGCTTATTTAGCTAATATTGGATTTATAGGTAGAAATAATATGATTATAACGAAAAAATATGGCTCTTATGTATTCTTAGGAGAAATAATTACTGATTTAGAATTAAATAGTGATGAAGTACGAAGTTTTGAAGATATAAAAGAATATAAAGAATGTGGAGAATGTAATATATGTTATAAAGAATGCCCCACAAAATCTATAAATATAAATAAGATTAATCCCAATATATGTTCCTCGTATATTACACAAAAAAAGGAATTAACAGATATTGATATAAAGCTTTTAAAAGGTAAGATATTTGGTTGTGATATGTGTCAAAATATATGCCCATACAATAATGATATACATTTTTCAAAAATTGAAGAGTTTAAACCTTTGGAATTTATGTGTAATTTAAAAAGTCATATTTATGCTGATATGAATAATAAATTTTTTAAGGAGAATATTTCAAAGACGTCTTGTGGATGGAGAGGGAAAAATGTTATTAAGAGAAATGCTATAATAAAATTACATAATGAAGGTGAAAATATAGAAAGATATAAAGGAGACTCACCTTATATAAATGAATATATAGAAAGATTAAAATAAGTCAATTGTTTTAAGGAAATATATAAAATATAATGTTTATATACATAGTTAATTTAAGGGGGGAAATTAAATATGATGTCTAAGAATACTGCAAGGCTTATAGAGCTTTTGCCAGAAAAATTAGTTGTAAAAATAGCAAGAAATAAGATAAATGGGTATTTAAAAAAATATGCAAAAATTAATGTAAGTGGATATGAAAATATAAAAAAAGCAGATGGACCTAAAATATTTATTAGTAACCATTTAAGCAATTCAGATGGATTTATTATAGAAAAAATATTAAAGGATGAATATGACCCTACTTTTGTTGCTGGAGTTAAACTTTCAAATGATCCAGTTACTAATTTAGGAACTAAAGTAGTGAAGAATATATCTATTAAGCCTAATAGTGCTGATAAAGAAGCTATTATGTCTATGATAAAGGTATTAAAAGATGGAGAGAATCTTGTTCTTTTTCCTGAAGGGACAAGAAGTAGAACTGGAAGTATGATAGAAGGGAAAAAAGGTGTATTATTAGTCGCTAGAATGAGTAAAGCAAAGATAGTACCTATTTCATTATATGGAACTGAAAAATTATTACCAATTAATAAAAATGGTGATATGGCAGGTGAACAATGGAATGAGGCTGAGGTAAATGTAAGAATAGGAGAGTATATAGAACTTCCTAAAAAGGATAAAGATGAATCTAAACATGAATATGATGATAGATGCCTAACTTACATAATGAAATCAATAGCTAATGGATTACCAGATGAATATAGAGGGGTTTATAAATAGTTAGGGGTTAAGAAATTAAGAATTTATGGCTAATTAATAAGTTTAAATATTAGGGGATTAGGATATTAGTAGAGTGATGATGTTAAAATTTTTTTAGGAGGAAAGTTAAATGAAACAAAGGACTAAAATCATATTAGAGGAGTTAAAAAGATTATATCCAGATGCTAAATGTGAATTAAATCATGAAACTCCTTTTCAGTTATTAGTTGCAACAATTTTATCTGCACAAACTACAGATAAGAAAGTTAATGAAGTAACTGAAAGTTTGTTTAGAGATTATCCAGATGTTGATGCATTTCTAACATTATCTATAGATGAGCTTGAAGCAAGAATAAAACAAATAGGGCTATATAGAAGTAAGGCTAAAAATATATTAATTATGTGTAATCAACTTAAAGGAAAATTTAATGGAGAAGTTCCGAAAACCATGGAAGAGATAACAAGTTTAGCAGGTGCAGGAAGAAAAACTGCAAATGTAGTATTATCAAATGCCTTTGGAGTTCCATCTATTGCAGTTGATACACATGTTTTTAGAGTTTCTAATAGACTTGGATTAGCAGATTCAGATAATGTTTTAGAGGTTGAGAAACAACTTCAAGCAGAATTACCTAAAAAAGAATGGAGCTTGACACACCATTTATTAATATTTCATGGTAGAAGATGTTGTATAGCAAGAAATCCTAAATGTAATGAATGCCCACTTACTAATAGATGTAAATATTTTAAGGAGCAAAAAGCTAAAGCAAAATAAAAGTTTTAAATTAGAATATAAATATTTGAAGTTATGTTTATAATTTATGAAACAACTCCTAACTAAACAGACGGAGTTGTAAATTCATCTGACCAAATCGAAGATTTGGAGATTCATTTATGATATAATTGATATAAAAATATATAGTAATATCTACATAATTACTAGAGTTTTAGGAGGATGTATATGAAAGTTGGAGTAATAATGGGGGGAATTTCTTCAGAAAGAGAAATTTCACTTAAGAGTGGTAATTCAATAGTTGAAAAAATAGATAAAAATAAATATGAAGTAATACCAGTAGTTATTGATAATAAAGAAGATATAGTAAATAAGGTTAAAGATATAGATTTTGCTTTATTAGCTCTTCATGGAAAATTTGGTGAGGATGGAACTGTTCAATCAGTACTTCAAACTCTAGATATACCCTATTCTGGATGTGGCCCTATAAGTTCAGGAGTATGTATGGATAAGGATTTTACAAAAAGAATATTAAAAGCAAACGATATTAGAACAGCAAGATGGATTAATGTTTCATCTGTAGAAGAAATAGATTATGATAAAATCGAGGAAATGGGATATCCTGTTTTCGTTAAACCAACAAATGGAGGTTCAAGTGTTGCTACATTTAAGATAAAGAATAAAGAGGATATTCAAGCGGCGGTTGAAGAAGGATTAAAATGGGATACAGAAGTAATGATTGAGGAATTTGTTGAAGGTGATGAAATAACTTGCCCAGTATTTGATGGTAAAATGTGGCCAGTTATAGCTATTAAGCCAAAATCTGATTTCTTTGATTATACTCAAAAATATGCAGCTGATGGAGCAGATGAAATAGTTATTGAATTAGAAGAAGAACTTCATAAGGAAGTTGAAAAAATGGCGCTAGAAACTTATAAGGCTTTAAAGTGTCAAGTGTATGCTAGAGTTGATATGATTATTGATAAAAATGGAGTTCCATATATATTAGAGGTAAATACATTACCAGGAATGACACCGGCAAGTCTTTTCCCTAAGAGTGCAGCTGCTATAGAAATTAGTTATGCTGGACTTTTAGATAAAATAATAGAAACATCTTTAAAGGTTAAAAGAAGCATTTAATACAAAAAATAAAAAACTCAGCGGAAGTTGGGTTTTTTATTTTGAAATTATTTTGTTTTTAATGAAACTTTTTAAGTGAATAAATCGTCTAATACTTATAAAGGTATTTATTATTAAGAAATTAGGACCCTTAATTTAAAATAATGATTGGTAATATTTTTTTAATGTAACCATAACTACAGTTTTAAATATTATATGTAGTAAGGAGAATTTTTTATTGGAGGGCTTTATGCAAAATAGAAGTGACAAAAGTCTTTTTGGTATAGATATTAATGAGTATACACAAAATGTAGACTTTACAGTTCTTGCAACTACTATAGACTTTTTATACCTAAGATCATCAGGCTCAGCAACAGGAAGATTTAGAGTAGATAAAAAATTTTTGCAGTTTGCTAGACAAGCAAGAAATTTTAGAATACCTGTTGGAGCATATCATTTTGGCGTTCCTAGTTCAGACTTAACTACAGCAGATTCACAATGTGATGATTTTATTAATATACTTCAAGAAGGGTTTGGAGAAAAAGATTATGGAGATTTATTTCCGGTTCTAGATGTTGAAACTCCTACAGATAAGTCAATTTCTACATCTACCTTAATTAATTGGATAGATAGGTTTAGAAAGAGATTTGAGAAAAAAACAAGAAGAAGATTAATGCTTTATACTGGTGTATTTTTTGTTGAAATGTATGATAACTTTTTTATACAAGGTAGAGGATATCCTTTAAAAAATATGATTTTATGGATTGCCCATTATACTGCAATTGCAGGAAATGAACCTGTTCCACCAGATGTAGGTGGATGGACTAGGTGGAGAATATGGCAATATAGTGAAAGTGCAAATGTTGCAGGTGTTGGAAATCCAGTTGATGCAAATTGGGGGCCTGATAGCATAGACTTATTAACTCAGCCTAGAAATGTAACAGGACTTACTGTTAATAGAAAAGGAAATGTTTTAAATATTAGTTGGAAGAAAAATACCGACACAGATTTATTAGGATATAATATTTTTGCTAATAATTACTGGATAGGAACAGTAGATGCTGACGATACTAATTTTTCAATAAATATAAACCAATTACCGTTTGCTGTTAATGGTCCTATAAGAATAAGTATAGAAGCTTTTGATAGAGATGGTGAAACATCTAAGAATAGAAGTAGTGTTACTGTATAAAATAAGATAGTGGCTTTAGAATAGCTTTTATAATAAAGATAGAACTAAGTAGAGATTAATAGATAAAGCTATTCTTAAAGCTATTAGTTTTAATTTGATAAAATTGTAATAATTTTATTAATTGTATTAAATTGAATAATAGAATATAATTAGAACATAATGCAATTATAGCAATTATATATAAAATTTTGGGGAGGAGTATAGCTGTGAGTAACGAACAAGCAAATGATAGTAAAATTAAAAAAACTATGTCTAAAACTAAAAAATTAATAATTATAATATCAACTATTATAGTATTAATTGCAGGGATAACTTTTGGATATTTCATGAATGTAAAAAGTGAAGTTGATTCATGGGCAGATAAAATATATCCTGGGGTACAAGCTTATGGTATAGATTTAGGTGGCAAAACTAAAGAAGAAGCAGTAAACATAATAAATGATCAGTTAATTTCTTTAATTGGAGATAAAGTTATCACTGTAACTGTTGGTGATAAAACTTTTCAACTTAAGTATTCCGATATTAGCCCATCAGTAAGTGCTGATGAAACAGTAAAGGAAGCATTGAGTTATGGAAAAGATAAGAAAATGTTTGAAAAGAAAAAAATCATAGAGAATGGTATTAATTATAAGGTTGATACTGTATTAAGTTATGATGAGGAAAAGGTTAAAGAATTTGCTAATAGCGTAAATGAACAAGTTAAGGTTGATGCTGTAGATGCAAAAATATCAGTTAATGGTAGCAATATTTCTATAACTCCAGAGGTTATAGGAAAACAACTAGATATAGAGGATTTATGTAATAAAATAAAAGAATGTATAGATCCAGACCCAGAAAAGGTTGAAACTGTAACTGTAGATTTACAAAATTATTCACCAAGAATAACTTCAGCGGATTTAAATAAAATTACTGGAGTAATGTCATCTTATTCAAGTACTTTTGGTACTGCTGATACAGGAAGAGTTGAAAATCTAAGAATTGCAAGTGGATATATTAATGGTACGCTATTAATGCCAGGAGATGAATTCAGCTATAATAATACAATAGGTCCAACAACTCCAGAAAGAGGATATAAAGAAGCAAATACATATGTTGGTTCTAAAATAGTACCAGGATATGGTGGAGGAGTATGTCAAGTTTCAAGTACTCTTTATAGAGCTGTTATACAAGCTAACATAAGATCTACTGAAAGACGTAATCACTCAATGACTGTTAGTTATGCAAAACCAGGATTAGATGCGACAGTTGCGGCTGGATACATAGATTATAAGTTTGTAAATACATATGATTTCCCAATATATATTCAAGGATATTTATCTGGCAATCAGGTGGTGTTTAATATTTGGGGAAATAAAGAAGCTATGGGTGGAAAGACTTATGAACTTGTTAATGAAATATTAGAAACTTATACTTATGGTACAGAAGAGGTACAAGATCCTACTTTACCTGAAGGAACAAGAGTTGTAACATCATCAGGTGCTAATGGATATAAAGCAAGTGGATATTTAATTACTTATGAAAATGGTGTTCAAGTAAATAAGGAACTTATATCAACTGATGTATATTCCACTAGAAATGAAGTTGTTAGTGTTGGAACGAAGAAGATAGAAACACCTGCGGTTCCTTCTGAAAATGAAACAACCCCAGAAGAGAATGTAACAGAAGAAGCTCCAGCAGCTTAAAGAAAAAATAAATATTCTAATAATCACAATATATAATTCGTATTATTATGATTTTATATATTGTGATTATTTTTTATTTATAATTTTAAATAGTAAAAATGTTCACTAAAAGAAGAGGTGATTTAAGATGCTAGATTATAAAATATAGTATAAAATTAAAAAAATTTAATAAAATGTAAAATACTTTGACTATTAAAAAACTATATAGTATCATTGAAGGTATATAAATAGTGTAAAGTAAGATGTTATAACATATTGCTTTTTATTTTGGAGGGTGAATTCATTGAATTTAAATATAGTTTTATATCAACCAGAGATACCACAAAATACTGGAAATATAGCAAGGACTTGCGTTTTAACTGACTCAACTCTTCATTTAATAAAGCCTTTAGGATTTAGTATTGATGATAAAGCCGTTAGAAGATCAGGTTTAGATTATTGGAAGGACTTAAAATTAGAAGTTCATGAATCTTATGAAGATTTTATGGCTAAATACGGAGACAGAAGAATATTTTTATCTACAACACATGGTGGAAATATATACTCAGATGAAAAATTCCAAGAGGGAGATTTCATAATGTTTGGAAGAGAATCATCAGGAGTTCCAGATGATGTACATAATGCACATAGAGGGATAAGAGTGCCAATGGTACAAACAAGTACAAGAAGTTTAAATTTATCAAATACAGTAGCTATTATAGCATATGAGGCATTAAAACAAATAAACTTTCCAAATATGAAATAGAGAATAGGGGGTACTTGTATGGAAAAAATTAAGATTATTACTGATAGTACTTTAGACTTACCATCAGATATTGTAAAAGAAAAAGATATTGAAGTTTTACCGCTATTAATTAACTTTGGAGAAGAAAGTTATTTAGATGGAGTAGAGATAAATACTAAAGAAATGTTAGATAGAATAGAAAGAGAAAATGTTCTTCCAACTACAGCTCAAGTAACACCAAATAGATTTGAAGAAGTATTTAAGAAATATCTAGATGAAGGATATAAAATTGTAACTTTAGTATTATCATCAGAAATGAGTGGAACATATCAATCAGCATGTATAGCTAAAAATATGCTAGATAGCGATGATATAGTAGTTATTGATTCTAGAAATGTAACCTCAGGATTAGGTGTTTTAGTATTAAAGGCTTGTGAATTTAGAGATAATGGAGATAATATATTTGAAATTGAAGAGAAAATTAAAAATATAATTCCTAAAGTTAAAAGTTCATTAAGCTTTGAATCATTAGAAAATCTAGTGAGAGGAGGAAGACTTTCTAAGACAGCTGGTGCTATAGGAAGTGTTCTAGGATTAAGACTTATTTTAGAAGTTAAAGATGGCCAAATGGCAGTAAAAGATAAGGTAAGAGGAAGTAAAAAAGCATTAAAGAAGGTTATTTCTGACTTTGAAAATGGAAATGTAGATACTAATTCCCCAATAGTATTATTAGAAATTTTAAATGAAGAAATTTATTCAGGATTAAAAAAATATTTTGAAGAGAATAATATAAATTATATAGATGCTAAGGTTGGATGTACAGTAGGAATACATTCAGGAACTAGAGCATGTGGAATTTTCTTCGTTGAAAAATAAAGTTTTAAATAGCAAGTAGCATTTTTAATAGTGTTACTTGCTATTTTTTTACTTTAAATCATAAAATAGCCCCTAATGGAATAAAAAATGGAATTGCTTTTTGAATAGATATGAGAAAATAGTATAAAATATTAGAGAAAAATTTAAAAAGATATTTTTAATATGGAATATAAAGGGTAGCATAATACTTAAATATGAAAAAATAGCCTAATTTTATTATATATATAATGAAAAAAATAGAAAAACAAAAAAATATTAAAAAAATTACTAGAAAGACTTTCAAAATTTAGATATCTGTTTTATAATAATAGATGTGGGACATAAAAGTCATTGCTGGGACGTTTTTAGTCCAAGGGAGGGTCTGTAGTGCAGGAAATATTAGATTTGCAAAGAAAGATAGTTCCTGAGCTGGTGGAAGTCCTAGAAAAACGATATAATGTTTTAAGGACAATTTTTTATAACCAACCTATTGGAAGAAGAATGCTCGCAAGTGAACTTAATCTTGGCGAAAGAGTAGTTAGAAATGAGATTGATTTATTAAAATCACAAAACTTAATAGAAATTAATACTCCAGGTATGACAGTTACTAAAGATGGACAACATGTCTTAGAAGGTTTAAAAGAGTTTATACATCAAATAAAGGGGTTAAATGATATTGAGGAAAGTATTAAATCATTCTTAGGATTAAAAGATGTTGTTATAGTTCCAGGTAATGTTGAAGAAAATCCAGCAACACTTAAGGAATTAGGAAAAGCAGCAGCTAATTATATGAAAAATATAATTAAAGATAATGATATAATCGCCATTACTGGAGGAAGCACAATAAAAGAAGTTGTTGAAGCATTTCCGAAAGTAAGTAATTTTTCCGATGTTCTTGTTATTCCAGCTAGAGGCGGAATGGGAAGAAAAGTTGAAAGTCAAGCTAATTATTTAGCAGCAGCATTAGCTAATAAAGTTAATGGTACCTATAAGCTTCTGCATATTCCGGAAAATGTTAGTATGGAAGTATTGGAAGGACTTCTTAAAGAAAAGCAAATAAAAGAAGTTATAGAAAATATTCATAATGCTGATATCTTAATTTATGGAATAGGAAATGCAATTCACATGGCTAAAAAGCGTGGATTATCAGAAGAATATATAAGTAATCTTGAAAAACTAGGAGCGGTAGGAGAAGCATTTGGGTGTTATTTTAATAAAGCATCTCAAGTAGTTTCAGAAAATACTCCAGTCGGAATTAATATTAACGATGCAAAAAAAATTAATACACATATTGCTGTAGCTGCAGGGGAAAATAAAGTAGAGGCTATAATTGCAACAGAAATGAATAATTCTAATGCTGTTTTAGTTACTGATGAATCTGCAGGAAGAAAGATTGCGGAGTTAATTAAAAGTTATAAGTAAAGCAAAGCTTTGCATTAATTAATTTGATTTAAAATTTAATTTTAAATATATAATATCTATTTTTAGGAGGTAATTGTAATGGTAAGAGTTGCAATAAACGGTTTTGGACGTATAGGACGTCTTGCATTTAGACAAATGTTTGGAGCAGAAGGGT
>OOCW01000915.1_pt1 | contig 24394 bp, 19 predicted proteins | sample 1671201 | NCBI WGS metagenome assembly OOCW01 (sample SAMN06348132, study PRJEB24527) | human gut metagenome | biome: human gut; feature: ankylosing spondylitis patient; material: feces | host: Homo sapiens | place: China | collected 2015-10
TTTGGTTAATATTTACAAATACTAATCTTTATTGGATATTGTTTTTTGAAAAAAGAAATTTACTTTATTTGTAAAATAATTTTAACTAGCACAACAGATTAATTTATATAAAGGTTTTGCTTCTAAGCAATACATAAAACAACATTTAAATAGTACTGTATAATAAAATAGCTACTACAAGATTTATTTCTTTAGTAGCTATTTTATGTTTAAATTTTTATAATAATGATTTATATAAATTAGCTATATCTTCTACACTTGTTTCTTTTGGATTTCCTGGTCTACATGCATCATCATATGCTGATTGAGCTAAGAAATCTATATCTTCAACCTTAACTATATCTTTTAAATTTGATGGTATTCCTATATCACTTGAAAGCTTTTTAACTGCATCTATAGCTGCTTTTCTATATTCTTCAACACTCATATTTTCTACATTTTCCACACCCATAGCTTTTGCTATATATTTATATTTATCACCAGTTACTTCTGCATTGTACTCCATAACTGTTGGAAGTATTATTGCATTGGCTACACCATGAGGAGTATCATATAAAGCACCTAGCGGATGTGCCATTGAGTGAACTATTCCTAATCCTACATTAGAAAATCCCATACCTGCTATGTATTGACCTAATGCCATACCTTCTCTACCTTCTTTTGTATTTTCAACTGCTCCTCTTAAATGTTTTGATATTAATTCTATTGCTTTTATATGGAACATATCACTCATTTCCCATGCTCCTCTTGTTATAAGTCCTTCTATTGCATGAGTTAATGCATCCATTCCTGTAGCTGCAGTTAAGCCTTTTGGCATACTTTCCATCATATCTGGGTCTACTATTGCTACAACTGGTATATCATTAGTATCTACACATACAAATTTTCTATTTTTCTCAGCATCTGTTATAACATAGTTTATAGTAACTTCTGCTGCTGTTCCTGCTGTTGTTGGTACAGCTATTATAGGTACACATTTATTTTTAGTTGGTGCTACTCCTTCTAGGCTTCTAACATCTTCAAATTCTGGATTATTTATTATTATACCAATTGCTTTAGCTGTATCTATAGATGAGCCTCCGCCTATTGCTATTATATAATCTGCATTAGATTTTTTATAAGCATTAACTCCATTTTGAACATTTTCTATTGTCGGATTTGGCTTTATATTAGAGTATATTTCATATTCAAGATTTGATTCTTCTAATATATTTGTTACTTTTGTTGTTACATTAAATTTTATTAAATCTGGATCTGAACATACAAATGCTTTTTTCAAATTTCTTCCTTTTACTTCATTTACTATTTCTTTTATTGCTCCTGATCCATGGTAAGAAGTTTCATTTAAAACTATTCTATTCGCCATATAATACCTCTCCTTTATCTTAAGCATATTTTTTAATACTTTATACTTATATTATAGTTTTTATATTATTTCTATGATTTTAATGGATTAAAAATGTAACTATTTTAACTTTTTTTATTTTATTTAAATTTTAAAAAACTCCAATTAAATAAATTGGAGTATTCTTATTATTCATTAATTTTTATAACCCTTTTAGCAATACTTGCACAGTGGTCTGATATTCTTTCAAGATTAGTCAATAAATCTAAGTATATTATTCCAGCATCTATACCACATGAATTATAATTTATTCTTTCCATATGTTTATTTTTATATGCTTTTTCCAACATATCTACTTCACTTTCTAATTTTAAAACATTTTTTGCAACACTAGTATTATTCTCTTTCATTGCATTAAGAGATAAGTTATAACACTCTAAAACCTTATTGTAAATTTCTACTATTTCATCTTTAGCACTATCTGACAATTCAATATTACCATTTATAAACCATTGAGCAAGTTCTGCAATATTTTCTGATAAATCACCAACTCTTTCTATATCATTTACTGTATGAAATAGTAAATCTAAAGAAAACCTCATTTTATCATCTAAAGTTTTATTTGATAATTTAATTAGATAGTCTAAAATTTTTCTTTGTTGTTCATTCACTATTTTTTCTTTTTCAAATGTCATATTTACATCTTCTTGAGATTTTTTTAAAAATCCATCCATAGAAAAAACTAAACTTTTCTTTGAGTTTTTTCCCATTCTAAGAACTTCTTTTATTGTATTTCCAAAAGCTATAGATGGAGTTTCTAACATTCTTTCATCTAAGTATTTTATTACTCTATTCTCATTATCTTCTTCTTGACCTTTATCAGGTATAATTAACATTGCTAGCTTAACTATATATTTAGAAAATGGTAATAATAATACAACATTTATTAAATTAAATAGTGTGTGTGAATTTGCTATTTGTCTAGATATATCAGTTGGGTCTAAACGTGTAACTATCATAGTTATAGGTTTATTTAAAATAAACATAAATAATAAAGTTCCTATTACGTTAAAACACAAGTGCATTAAAGCAGCTCTTTTAGCATTTTTATTTGTTCCTATACTTGATAATAAAGATGTAGTACAACTACCTATATTATCTCCATATAAAATAGGTAATGCTCCATGTAATGGCATAAGACCTTGTGAAGCTAATGCTATTAGTATACCCATCGATGCACTAGAACTTTGTAAGCAAGTAGTCATTAAAAATCCAGCAATTAATGCTAATATTGGTTGATTTGCAATACTTGCTAATATACTTCTTACAAAAGGGTATTCTGATAATGGGGCTACTGCATCTTTCATAAATCTCATACCTATAAATAATATTGCAAAACCTATTAGTATTTCAGATATATTTTTAAGAGTAGGTTTAGATTTTAACCCGATCATGTATAAAACTATACCTATTCCAAGAGCTATTGATGATAATATACTAACATCAAAGGATACTAATTGAGCAGTAACTGTTGTTCCTATGTTTGCTCCCATTATAATCCCAATTGCTTGATACAATGTCATTATTCCTGCATTAACAAATCCAACTACCATAACAGTAGTTGCACCACTACTTTGTATAATACCTGTAACAACAGCTCCTACTAAAACTCCCATAACAACATTGCTTGTTAAAAGTTCTATAGCTTTTTCTAATTTAGGACCTGTTGATTTTTGAAGACCTTCTCCCATTATGTTCATACCATAAAGAAATAATCCAAGGCCTCCAATAAGACTTATAAGAATGTACACTTTGTCACCACCTTAAAAGTTATTTTTATGATATTATAATAACCAAAAGCTATAAAACTTATGTTAATACTGTATTCTATTTATAAAATTTAATTTGATATATGTTATATAATAGTGTAAAATCTTCATGATAAAATTTATTATATGGAGAGAAACATGAGTCAAATTATTCAAACACAAAAAGGAAAAAAGAAAAGCTCATTTATTGAGTTTTTAAAAAAGGAATGTGTTCTAGTTATAGCAGTTACTCTTGCTATACTTAGTTCTTTTATTTCTATACCTAAAATGTCTTACATTGACTTTAATGTACTTATATTATTATTTAATCTTATGGTGGTAGTTGCTGCTTTTAAAGAGTTAAAGGTTTTAGATAGTATAGCCATAGGACTTTTAAAAAAATGTAATACTTATACATCTATATCTTTAGCACTTGTATTTATAACTTTTATATCTTCAATGATAGTTACTAATGATGTTGCCCTTATTACATTTGTTCCACTTAGTATTGTTATTGCAAGAAAAGCAAATATTAATGTTTTAAAAATAGTAATATTTCAAACATTAGCTGCTAATCTTGGAAGTAGTTTTACTCCTATGGGTAATCCTCAAAACTTATTTATATATTCTTTTTATAATTTAAGTCCTATAGACTTTTTTAAGATAACTTTACCTATAGTTATTTTAGCAGTATTATTTTTAGTTTTACTTGTTTTTAAAGATAAAAAGATGAATTTAAGTTTAGATTTAGAAGATGTTAAAATTGATAATAAAAGAGATGTTTATTTATTTGGTGGGTTATTTTTAATAATATTATTATCAGTTTTCCATGTTATTGATTATAAGGTTACTTTTTTAATAACTATTGTTATGGTTTTAATTTTAAATAAAAAGTTATTTTCACAAGTTGATTATTCTTTATTAATTACTTTTATAGGATTTTTCATATTTGTTGGAAATATTTCAACTATGGATGTTGTAAAAAACTTTATGGAAGGTATTTTAAATAGTCCTAAGTCTACATTTTTAGCCTCAGTACTTTCTAGTCAAGTTATTAGTAATGTTCCTGCTACTATGCTTTTATCTGGATTTACTAATCACTTTAAAGAGTTACTTTTAGGTGTAAATATTGGTGGTATGGGTACATTAATAGCTTCTCTTGCTAGTGTTATTTCTTATAAGATTTATACTAGTGAATTTGGAAATGATAATTATATGAAATCTTTTACTTTTTATAATATATTAGGTTTAATTATATTTGTGCCAATTGCTTATATATTTATAGCTTTATAATATATTTGTAAAAATTTTGCTTTACTTAAGCGACATATGGGCTAAATATTTCATTTATTAAGCGATACCGCTTTAAAAAAAATATCCAAGAGTTCAAAGTTTGAATTCTTGGATATTTTAATTTATATATTATCATCTACATCAATATCATGTATTTCATTTATATGTTCAATTATCCTACTTATATGAAAATTATAAACTGGACTTACATTTTCTTTAATTTCTATATTTTTATCTAATTTCTCATATAAATCCTTAGATTTAATATAATTTTCTTTATTTAAGTAACACTTATCTTTCATATGTTCTAATACCTGAAGATGTAAATATATTTGCTTACACTTATTTATAGTTTTATTTATTGATTTATTATCTACTTCATCGTTGCTATATTCTAATTCATCTAAAAAGTTTTTATATAAACCTTCTAATTTTGTAATTTCATTTTTTAAAGATGATATATCAACATGATTTCCTTTTTCTATTTCACTTTTTAATAATATTATTGATGTATTTTCAATTTCTCTGATTTCATTGTATATACGACCTAAATAATTAGGTCTATAAATAAAGTAATTTACACATACTCCAATTAAAATACCTATTGATGTATCTACTATTCTGTGAAAAGAATATGCTATTGGATTATTTGTTCCTACTCCTAAATATATTGCACAATATACCACACAAGCAATACTTATAGAGTTATTTATCTTTAATACATTACAAATATATATAGTTGTAATTATACCTAAACACGATAATATTGGATTTCCAGGATGTATAAGCACAAATATAAAGCCTATTAGACCTCCAATAAATGTTCCTTTTAATCTATTTAATCCAGCTGTTAAAGAACCTTTTACAGTTGTTTGCATACATACAATACAAGCTATTGCTGCAAATAATGTGTTATCAACTAGATGTAAGTGTCCAGCTAAAACACATATCATAACACCTATACCTGTTTTTATGTTTCTCATTCCAGGTTTATGTAATTTCAAGTTTCCAACTCCCTTCCCATTTATGATATCATAATTTAATAAGTAAAATAAATAGGATTATATATAAATTATATAATATATTACTACTTTATTTTATATTTAATTCTTACCATTAAAAATTCGCTTCGCTTGAGCGACGTGTCGGCGAAACATTACCAAATATCATTTTACGCTTATAAAGTTATTAATATTACATCTATTAAAATTTTATCCACAAAAACTTTATATCATAGCTTTCTTATACGTAAAAAATTCGCTTCGCCTGAGCGACGTGTCGGCGAAACACTTCATGTCGCCAACGACTTCGTCCGTTGCTCAAAATCTTTTTTACGCTCAAAACCAGTTGATTGATATTACTTACATTCAGAAGTTATCCACATTTTTTAAAATATTATAATATCCTTAAGCGTAAAAAAGGTAAGCCATATTCATATAACTTACCTTAATCTTATCTATATCTCTATACTTTCATTAAAATCAACTATTAATACCTTTGCATCACAGTTTTTCTCAACTTCTATTTTAAAGTCTTGTGGCGACTGTGCTATTGGTGGCCATGTGTCATAATGTATTGGTATAACTACATTTGGTTTTAACATTTTAACAGCTTCTAAAGCTTCTTCTGGTCCCATAGTAAAATTATCTCCTATTGGAAGTAAGGCATAATCTATATTATTCATTCTACCTATTAACTCCATATCGCCAAATAATGCAGTGTCTCCTCCAAAGTATATAGTTTTTCCGTAAAAATCTATTATAAATCCACAAGCAACTCCTCCTTCTATACCTGCACTGTGTATTGCTTGTGTAACCTTTACAGAACCAAATTCAAAGTTAAATTTTCCACCGATGTTCATTCCATGAGAATTGCAACCTTTACTCTCTGCCATGTTTGCTATTTCTGCTGTACTTATTATTGTTGCACCAGTTCTTTTAGCTATTTCTATAGCATCTCCTATATGATCAAAGTGTGCATGTGATACTAATATATAATCACATTCTACTTCATTTGGATTAGTTTTATTTACTGGGTTATCTGTAAAAAATGGGTCTATTAATATAGTTACATTATCTTTTGTTAATGAAATGTTAGCATGACCGTTGTATTTTAATTTAATCATCTGTATTCCTCCGTTTTATTTATATTGTAAATTATACCATATAATATATTTATTAAAATAATATAATCTTGTTTATATTTTACTTTTTATAACACTTGATTATTATAGACTGTACAATATATGTTATATTCAAATTATACTTTTAATTATCATTAAATTTAGTTGGTAAAATAGCCTTACAATTATATGCTTCTTTTAATTGCATTACTATATTATCATTATCATTCATTATATCCCTTGCACTAAATAATATATTTCCACTTACATATTCATACTCTCTATTTATTTCTATTTGTTTATAAATCTCACTTGCTATATCTAAATCATTTATATTTTGACCTATATAAAGTCTTACTCCACTATCTTTGACTACATCATTCCACCAACTTACCATAACTTCATAATTAATATCATTATTATCTGTGCTCCAGTAAATTTGAGGAGCTATATAATCTACAATATGTTCATCTATCCATGTTAAAGTATCCATATAAAGATCATAATAACTTTCTAAGCTATTTGACTCTGAGCCAATTAAATCACTACTTTTATTTTTCCAAACTCCATAGGGGCTAACTCCAAATTGAACTGATGGTTTTGTAGATTTTATTACTTTGTATATAGTTCTTATAAGATTATTTACAGCTTCTCGTCTATTATTTGCAACTTCACCTTCTCTATCTTCTCCTTCTGGTAATGGATAATCATAAGGGTAAAAATAATCATCAAAATGTATTCCATCTACATCATATTTTTTTATTATCTCATAAACTGTTATTGCAACATATTCTATAACTTCAGGATTTTCAGGGTCATAAAATAATGCATTGTTAAATTCTAATACCCACTCTGGTTTTATTCTAGCAGGATTGTTTGGTGCTAATTCATTTAAATCTGTTCCTTGTGTTGTTATTCTATATGGGTTTAGCCAAGCGTGAAATTCCATATCTCTTTTGTGGGTTTCTTCTATCATAAATTGAAGTGGATCATATCCTGGATATTTTCCTTGCTCTCCTGTAAGATATTTAGACCATGGATTTATATATGATTTGTATAATGCATCTGAAGTTGGCCTTACTTGGACAAATATAGCATTTATGTTTAATGAATCTAGTTTATCTAATATTTCTATAAATTCTTGTTTTTGAGCTTCTGGGTTATCAAGTGTTTTAGGCCAGTCAATATTATACACACTTGCTATCCATACTCCTCTAAATTCAACTAATGTACATCTATTATACATTTATATCTCCCCCTTATAAGCGTATTTTTTCTGCCTCTTTTTTGATACTTATATATTTCATTTTGATGTAATCTATCAACAGTATTTTCATACTTTTTACTGTTTATAAAAAATTCGCTTCGCTCATTTCGCCAACGATATATCCTTGCTACCGCTACGGATACATCCGTTGCTCAAAAATGTCATTTTTTACGTACATAGTTTTGACTTATATAGCATCCTATGTTTTAACTTTGCTTTAAATTAAAATATCTTTAGAAATTCATATTTATAAAAATATGATATGTTATCTTTCTTTGTGCTTAAACTATGTATATCACAATAATTTTATATTCTCACTAAAACATTTATATTTAGTTAAAATTTGTTTAATCCTAATTTCTGATATAATTATTATGATATTAATAAGAGATATGGGGGATAAAAATGGAGATTAGAAAGATACAAATGGAAGATGCTAATAATTATTTAGATATGCTTTTGAATTTAGATAATGAGACTAAATTTATGATGTTTGAACCAGGGGAACGCCCTACTGATATTAATATAATAAAAAATATAATTGAAAAAAGTATTAATGGTGATAATTTAATTTTAGTAGCTACAGATGAAGAAAATATAGTTGGTTTTCTTTCCGTTGAAAAAGGAGAATATAAAAGAATTAAACATACTGGCTACATTGTTGTTGGAATACGTGAGAAATACAGAGGTAAGGGAATTGGAAGTAAATTATTTTCTGAATTAGATACATGGGCTATAGAAAATAAGATTACAAGGCTTGAACTTAGTGTAATTTGTTCTAATACTATAGCAAAACATCTTTATGAAAAAAATGGATTTAAGGTAGAAGGTATTAAGAAAAATGCAATGATTATAGATGGTAAATATGTAGATGAATTTTTTATGGCAAAAATATATAATAGTTAAATTGTAAAAAATTCGATTCGCTTGAGCGACGTGTCTGTGAAACATTTCAAAATATCATTTTTCTCTTTTTTAAAGTTGATGATGATAAAATACCCTACGTCTGTTTTTAAGACGTAGGGTTATTTAGTATTATACTCTACCTTATTTAATCTGTTATTTTCCTTTATTACTAAATAATTCCCAAGCTATTTTTTATATTAGGTAAATCTTTTAAAAATACAGAATAAAAATCCTCATCTTCTTTTATCTTAATACGATAACATCCTTCTAATAAAGTTTTATTAATTGCCTTTATCTCTTCTTCATCTCTTACAAACTTTAAACGGAAAGTTAGTGCCTTAATAAACTTATACCACTCTAAGATAAATCTTTTATTTTCATCATAGTTTTCAATTCCTATCCAGCTTTTTACCTTAACATCTTTTAAATCTTCTTTAGGACAGTTTCCTACCTGTAAAAAGTATTTAAAATCATCATCTTGGTATGCTCTTCCAAGAGGGAATAAACGACAAATGTTTGGACGTTTAGAATGAATCATACATCTATTTTCTTTATTTAAAAAGCTACATCTTTTATCTTTATCCTGCATTTTTAAGTATGGTAATAATATTTTATTATTTTGTCTTAATTCAATCTTATCTCCTAGTAATTCATCAAATTCAACACCTAAGTAATTTACCATTTCATATATATCAAAAGGTGTAAGGACTACTAGTTCACCAACATCATGACAGCAATCGCTACATCCATCACATCCACATGTGTCTGCTTTTACTATATCTTCAATATCATATAATTTTCCATCTGATATTTCATCTAGTATGTTTATAGATTTCATTGTTTTATCCTCATTTCTTGTAACAATATTTAACCACGTATTATTATACTAAAAAATTTGTTATAAATTAATATATTTATTTATTAAAAATATATTATTATGGTTTCTTTAAAAGTTTAATATATTTATCTTTTTTGATACCTTATCATTACTTTTGCTATATTAAAATATTATTATCTATATATAATAATATTTTAATATATATATGGATTTATTATAAGTATTAGGAGGATAAGTTTTATGATAATTAGGGAGATTGAGAAAAGAGATAATGAAGATGTAGAAAATTTAATAAGAACTTGTCTTATAGAGTATGGTGCAAATAAACCTGGATGTGCTTGGTCTGATCCTAACTTGGGAAGTTTTTTTGAATTGTATCAAGCAAAAAAGTCTAAGTATTGGGTTGTTGAAAAAGATAATAAAATTGTAGCAGGATGCGGTATAGGTCCATTGGTTGGAGCTGATGGAGTTTGCGAGTTACAAAAAATGTATGCCTTCAAAGAAGTAAGGGGCTCTGGTATTGCTAGTAAGTTGCTTAAGATATCTTTGGATTTTGCTAAAAAGTATTATGATAGGTGTTATCTTGAAACTTTTGCCAATATGGAAAGGGCAAATAGTTTTTATAGGAAAAATGGGTTTGTTAAGTTAGATAAACCATTGGTTCAGAAAGATCATTATGCTTGTGATATGTGGTATATAAAGTCATTGTAGTTATATATAAAACCACCTAGATATTCTAGGTGGCTTTAAGGCATATGTATCATATATTATAATTAGCTATTTATGCAATATATACGAATTTATACCATATTGATTAAAATAATCAACTAATAAATTACCATTTATAAGACTTATATTATTATCCGATGCAAACTTTTCACAATTACTACTAAAATTACTTGTAGATATAAATATCCCCTTCATAGCATCAGAATTTCTAAGTACAGATTCAAACTCCCTAAGCTTTGGTATATCTATATTATTTTTATATCTTTTAACCTGTGCTATCACCTTACCACCAACTATAGGGTCATCATGGTTTAATATACAGTCTATACCACCATCATTAGTTTTATTAGTCTGTAATACATCATATCCCATATTTCTAAATAATGTAGATACTAAATCTTCAAGTATAAATGGATCAACATCTAATAAATTTATACTATCATTATTTTCAACTGACTTATTTAAATAATCACATTTACATATAGGGGTAATGCTATTTAAACATAACTTTGAGTTTATATCTATTCTTCCTTGCATAGTTTCTTTTAAGCACGTTAGCTTGTCTATTCTATTCATATCTATACTATTAAAAGTATTTTTATCTACCATAGCCGATATTATATATGGGCTTATATCTTGTCCTGTAGCTAAGTCTATATCATTTATATATCCATTAAATACAACAGTATCTATGTTATTATATATATCTTTATCGAATATATTTTTTATGACATTAAGTGCTACAGAATATATTGTTTGATTATATATATTATTTTTATCTTTTTCATTAATTGGTATAGGTTTTATACTATCTATTGTTTTTTTATATTCATATCTTATTGTTCCTGGAACTATTTTTCTATCTGGAAGTAAATAATCTATTACTAACTTTTTAGAGTCTTTACAATACCCTGTATTTATACATTTTTTAAATTCAAATGGATATTGTACTTGTTTTAATATTTCTGCTTTATAATTACTTACAAGTGTTGCATCTTGATTTTTGTAAAGTTCTTTTTTAGTTTTTATAATTTCTTCTACTTGAAGATTATGTGCTTTAATTTTATTTTTTCTGTTGTTTTCATTTTCTTCATATAATTTATATTCTTTTTCGTATTTTTCATTTTCTTGTTGTATATATAAGTTGTATTTTTGTTTTGATTTTTTAGATATTTTTTCAAGTAAGGTTGGTTTTCTTAAACTTAATTCTATTGGCTTTGTATATGGTACTAAAAGCTCTTTTGGAACATCTTGTATGTCTCTTTTTATAAATTCTTCTATTGATATTACATTTGGATTTATATTTATTATATTATTTAAGCTTTCTATATAAACTTCTATATCATTAGTTAAATCTGATGCTTCTTTATATTTATTTTCTAAGTATTCTTCTCTTATTTTTCTTTGTTCATCTCTTATGCTTTGTTTTTTTATTAAATCCTTTGCAACTTTATCTGTAAAATTTTCTAATCCCTTTTTTGCCATATTCCCTACTCCTTACTTTATTTATACTATTTACAGTATTTGCATAAATTGAGTTTTTTATGAATACATTATCATTATTTTTATTAAGCTAAAATATTGTTATATACATTAATCCTAAATCATATTTTAAATATTTGTATAAATACTATGCTTGTGATATATGGGAAAAAGTAGTTATATATTATAAAACCACCTAGAATTTCTAGGTGGTTTTATAATTAAAGTTGAAAGTATATACAATTAAATCCGTATTAAGTTTATCCTTAATTATTTAAAGTTGATTAGCTTAATTTATAATTTATTCGTATACTACAATATCAATTTTTGATATGTCAAATTTATGATAATCCTGAACTAATTCAGAAATAATAGTTTCTAAATAATATATATCTTTTTTTACAAAATCATAATTAAACTGAGTTTCAAAAACTTTTATATCATTGATTATAAGTAAAATCAAATTATTTTCTTTTTTAACTTCTATTTTTAAATTTTCTTCATTTGAAGTATTTAAATAGTTTAAAAGTCTTTTTAAAATAGCATCTATAGCCATATTTTTATGAGCTATATCATAATTGTTATTACAATCGCTACAATAAGTATATGTAGAGTTTGTATCAGATAATAAAGATTTAATATTTGTACTTGTACAACAGTTGCAAATCATTTTTAATAATCTCCCATTAATTATATTTTACTTATGTGAAACTTTTTCACTCAACTTCTACATTATAACTTTTTGTGTTTGTTGCATTTTGTCAAAACCTGCGATTTTTGCTAATTGGAAATTATTACCTGTATAATACAATGAGTCATAGGTACATTTTAAGTTTAAAGATTTAGTTAAAATAAAAGGTGTCTGGATTTCCGACACCTTTTATTTTTAACTTATAGTTAACACAAATTACGTTCAACTTTTTTATTTAAACTTAACTATCTCACTATTCTTAGTATAAAACTCATCATAATTATTAAAATTCATTTCTACTTCATTTGTTTCTAAATTTATGTATGTCATACAATCATTATCTATAACATTTAATGGGTAATGATTATAATATGTAAAATCTAAATATTCATTTAATATAGTCTCTGACAAAGTATATTCTAAATTAACTAACAAGGTCTTATAAGATTTTTTATTATACTCTTGTAAAATATCCATTTCCAAATCATATTTTTTACCTGGAAGTAATATATTAGAATTTTTATCTTCATCATCCTTTATTATAGTATTGTAATCAACATTTATTACCATACCTTTATCAGTGTTATTAATTATACTAAAGTAAATTTTAGATGCTTTTTTTCCTAAGTATAATTTATCAAAACTTATAATCACATCATTAAACTCTTCCTCTTTTGATAAGTATATAGTCTTGTACTTACCAAGCTTATCTAAAGTCAATAATTCTTTGTCATTTTCTAGCTTTTGTCTTTCATCATAATCTAAGTATGAATCTTCATAATACATAGATTCTATATTATCTTTATAAGTATAATTGTTTATAGTTGGAATTACGAAAGCTACAATTAAAATCAATAATGGAATAATATTTCCTATTTGATACTTATCTACTTTTATATTATTAATAGATACTGCTTGTTTTGATAAAACACCGTGTACTACAGATAAGTTATCCATATAACCTATGTAGTAGCCTTCTTTTAATTTTACTTTTATTTCTCTTTTATTAGTATAGTCTGTAACTACTACATCATAATAAGTATTATGCCTTTTTCTATGTTCATAAACTCCTGTACAAACTCCATCAATAGTTGTATATAGTGAAAATACATCTTCTATTAACTTAAATATATTTATAATTAATATATAACCCCACAGTATTGTTCCTAGTACTAAACCATTTACAGCAAAAAGTGCTCCAAAAGATATAATACTTAATATGTCTACAATTATATTAAATCTTCTATCACTAACTTTTATCTTTTCTTTGTTATCATACCAAATTTTATATCGCCATTTTTTACTATCTATATTAGAATCATTATGTTCTTCACCATTGATTTTTTCTAAGTAATTTAACTTTCTATCAAATAAATATGATTTTATATATGATTCTTTTGCATAGTGCATTAAAATACTTGTATATATTAAAAGTATAGATAGGATTAATAGTTGTTTATCTTTAGTAAATAAGACTAAAGATAACATACCTATTATATTTACAATAATAAATAATTTATATGGCAGTGTACTCTTTTTAAGCTTTTTTAATTTCTCTTTATCTTCAAAAACTTCAATATTTTTAAGATCACTCTTTATCCCTATATATAACATTAGTAAAAATAAAAACTCAAATGCATAAAATTCTATACTATATCCAATTTCAATATTTGATACTATTTCAAAGAACCTTATGTCTGTGCTTAGTATTCCTAATTTAATTAAGCTTTGTAAAGGATATATTAAAAAAAGTCCGTATAGGATATATGTAATTTTACAAATATTATCTAACTTATGCTTATTCTCCATATGCTCCCTCCACAAATTAATCCCTTTATAATATTATAACTGTATAACTATTTTTTGAATTAAATATTATTTTCTCTCTTTGCTATAATCGATTCCAACTATTTTAGCTTTATTTACTACTTCTACATTTTCATCATTAAACTCATATCCATAGCATAACCCTACCATAAAATTACCTTTAGAAGATTCATAATAAATATATTCCTTATTAAGTTCTTCATCTACTCTTAAATAAACCTGTTTTATATCATCTGGAAGAACTTTTTTTACTAACTCCATAGCCTCATCATAAGTTAGATCAACAGGATTTTGTTCTGAATAATATGTAAATCCTTCTAAGATACTTCTATAATTAGTATCATAGCCTTTAGCAAGATATACTTCCGTTATTCTGTCACTATTACCTGTATTTATCTTACCATCTTCTACCTCATAGTCATATGCTATATCATAGCTTAATTCTTCTTTTTTAACATTTTTATATCTTTCATTAATAATATTGTTATCAATTTCACCACTGTACATATCTATATATGGTATATCATTTTCTATGTTCTTTATACTTAAATTATCATCATTTTCTTTATTACTACACCCCATATTTAGAATTGACACTAAACATATAGCAATTATAGCTATTTTACTTATTTTCATATTTATACCTTCCTTTTTATAAAATTTACTATTATACTTGTTAGACTGTAACTTTTTATAAAAGGTTTTAAAAATTTCTTAATATGCATTCTAATCTTTGCCTGTGATTGCTTTCTTTCATAACTAGCTATACACATATTATCCTTAACAGCTTTAGTTAAATGCTTTTCAATCTTTATCAAAATATCATCTTTCCCCTAGATTATAAATTTACTACATCTTGTATTATTTGCTGTTATGTTCATAACTTATATATTATGGATATCTATATTCTATGCAGCAATAAACATACCTTATAGTTCAATGGCATCAGCTATAACAAATGTTTGAGAAGAAAGAGCTTCTCTTTCAACTTTAAGAAGTATGGGATCAAGTTTTGCATCTCTTATAGTAGGAACTTTAGCACCTCAATTTAATAATATTTATCATACCGAAAATTAAATTTACATATTATATAATGAAGTCTTCATTACTTAAGGAGTTTAAATTTATTATTACTTATTAATTTTAAACTACTTTTAACTACAAATAAAGTAAAGGAGGTATACATTATGAGATGTCCATTCACAGGAAGATCAAGTATCGACATGCCTATAAATATAAATATGAATAGCAACCTATTCCCTAATCAACTCAACCTAAATGTACTTCATCAAAACTCAAATCTAAGTAACCCTATGGGATCTAAATTTAATTATCCTAAAGAGTTCTTAAAACTTGACTATTATGCACTAAAAAAAGATTTATATGATTTAATGACAGATTCACAAGATTGGTGGCCTGCAGATTACGGTCACTACGGACCACTCTTTATTCGTATGGCATGGCATAGTGCTGGTACTTATAGAATTGAAGATGGTCGAGGTGGTTCTGGTAACGGTGACCAAAGACTATCACCATTAAACAGTTGGCCTGATAATGTAAACTTAGATAAAGCTCGTAGATTACTTTGGCCTATTAAACAAAAATATGGTGATAAAATTTCATGGGCAGACCTTATGATATTAGCTGGTAACTGTGCTCTTGAATCAATGGGACTTAAAACTTTTGGATTCGGTGGTGGACGTATTGATGTTTGGGAACCTCAAGAAATTTACTGGGGAGCAACTTCAAAGTTTCTTGTAACTAATAAAATTGGTAGTACTAATCAAATTCAAAATCCACTTGGTGCTGTTCAAATGGGATTAATCTATGTAAATCCAGAAGGACCTGATGGTAAACCTGACCCAGTTGGTTCTGCAAAAGATGTTAGGGAAACCTTCAAACGTATGGCTATGAATGATGAAGAAACTGTAGCACTTGTTGCTGGTGGGCATACTTTTGGTAAGTGTCATGGAGCAGCATCTCCTACATATGTTGGTCCAGACCCTGAAAATGCTCCTCTTGAAGAACAAGGTCTTGGTTGGAAAAATAGCTATAAAAGTGGTAAGGGTATAGATACAATAGGTAGTGGAATTGAAGGTGCATGGAAACCAAATCCAACAAAATGGACTATGGGATATTTTGAAATGTTATTCAAATATGATTATGAATTAGTTAAAAGTCCTGCTGGTGCATATCAATGGATCGCTAAAGATGTTGAAGAAGAAGATATGATTGTAGATGCACACGACCCATCAATAAAACATCCTCCTATGATGACAACTGCCGATTTAGGTCTTCGCTATGACCCAATCTATAATAAAATTGCTAGAAATTATTTAAATAATCCAGATAAATTTAAAGATGATTTTGCTCGTGCTTGGTTCAAATTAACACACCGTGATATGGGCCCTATTTCAAGATATCTTGGTCCAGAAGTTCCTAATGAAAGACTAATATGGCAAGACCCTGTTCCAGAAGTTAACCATGAATTAATAAATAAAGATGATATTAAATATCTTAAAAAGAAAATTTCATGCTCTGGATTATCAGTATCTCAACTAGTTTCTACAGCTTGGGCATCGGCATCTACATTTAGAGGTTCTGATAAACGTGGTGGTGCAAATGGTGCTAGAATTCGCCTTGAACCTCAGAAAAATTGGGAAGTTAATAAGCCTGAAGAATTAAATAATGTATTAGAAGTTCTTGAATGTATAAAAGATGAATTTAACTCATTACAAACAAAATCAAATGGATACTACTCATCAGGATGTAAAAGAGTATCACTAGCAGATATTATTATTCTTGGAGGATGTGTAGGTATTGAAATAGCAGCTAAAAAAGCCGGCTATAAACTTAACGTTCCTTTCACTCCAGGTCGTATGGATACATCCCAAGAATATACTGATATTGAATCATTTGCTGTACTTGAACCAAAGGCTGATGGATTTAGAAACTATATAAAATCTGAATATGCACCTAATGCAGAAGAATTCTTAATTGACCGTGCACAACTTCTAACTTTAACTGCTCCTGAAATGACAGTTCTAATAGGCGGAATGCGTGTATTAAATACTAACTATGATAATTCTGACTATGGAGTATTCACAAATAAACCTGAAACTCTTACAAATGACTACTTTGTAAATCTTTTAGATATGAATACTGTTTGGAAACCTACTTCAGAGGATAATCAATTCTTTGAAGGACGTGACAGAAAAACTGGAAAGTTAAAATGGAAAGGAAGCCGAGTTGACCTTCTGTTTGGCTCTAACTCTCAACTTCGTGCAATTGCTGAAGTATATGCAAGTGAAGGTTCTGAGCATAAGTTCTTAAAAGATTTTGTATGTGCTTGGAATAAAGTAATGAATGCAGACCGTTATGATGTAAGATATAGCGATGTACCTTGTTCAAAATAATTATATTCAAATAGTTAATTAAATTATAAAAAGCTAATTGATGTAGATATAATTTTTCTACTTCAATTAGCTTTTAAGTTTATTATAAGTTTTCTTTTACTTTATTTATTAATTGAGTATATTCTTCATTAGTTAATACGATTTTATAATTATGATATCTTACTACACTCTAAAGATACTTCATTGAAAAACTTAATTGACTCACTATTAAACTCTTTATATCCATCAATGTTACACATATGCCCTGCACCATCAATAATATGTAATTTAGCATTTTTATCCTTTTCAACATAACTATTTGCCTTTGAAATAAATAAGTGGTCTTCACTTCCAAATATATAAAGCTTAGAAATATTATCATCTTTTATTATTCTATTCTCATAGAAGTTTTGATTACTAAGTATTAAATTAAACCAATCAAGAAAATCACTTCTCTTCATTTTTTTAGCTTGTTTTACGAATAACTGTCTAGATTCCTTGTGATTATTCTTTGGCATCATTGCTAGTGCAAATAAATTATATAAAACACCATGTGGCATTAAGTTTTTAAATATATTACCTAAATTTAATAAAGTTTTGTTAAATAGATTTATCTCTTTAACTGGTGCTCCATATACTATAGCTTTTACTTTTTGGGGACTATTTTCATAAATTAAATCAACTACTACATTTCCTAAACACATACCTACAAAATAAGCTGAATCTATGTTTTCTTTATCAATAATATCTATTATGTCATGTGCTATTTCATTTGGTTTCATACCTGTTATAGTTTTTATAGATTTACCATGGCCGTGTAAATCTATAAGTAATAAATTAAAATTCTTTTGGAAATCTTTTAGCTGTTTATAATAAGTAACAGAGCTGCCCCCTAATGGATGTATAAATACAACCCAATCATTTTTTCCATTATCTTTCTTTTTATAATGTATCAATTATATATCCTCCCCGCTTAAACTTTTGATGATAAATTTAATTAAAGTGTTTATTAAAAATCTTTATTTTAGTTTTTAACACATAAAAATTCGCTACGCTTGAGCGACGTGTCGGCGAAACACTTCTTGTCGCCAACGATATGACACTCGCTACCGCTTTGAGCAACGTGTTGGCGAAGCATTTCGGTCACATCCGTTGCTTGAGCTACTGCGTGGGCGAAGCATTTCAAAATGTCATTTTTTACGTTTCTAAAACTATTGATATTATTTATTCATAATTTCCTTGTACGTAAAAAAAAACTACTAATTTTATATATTAGTAGTTCTATGCTATCTTTTTAATAAAAATACAATTAATTATAACATGTGCTAAATAATATTTAAACTATCTATTTTCTCCATATTCAAAAGAATTACAGTATGCATTTACTTGGTCTATTTGAACATTTTCTGCATAACATTCTTTATTTTCATTATATTTGCAATTATGAGCCTCACATCTTATATCACTTGGTTGTGTAGTTGATTCTCCTGAACTATTTACAAAGCTATTGTTAGAGCTATTAAAAAATGATTCTTTTTCCATAGAATCTCCAGCTAAACTATTTGTAATACTGCTACTATCTCTCTCTGCAAAAGTTGTACAAGAAGTTCCTTCAACTTCTTCTGCTCCACGTCCACTTACATGTATAGTACCTGCTTTGCACTCATAACTTCTATTATGTACACAAGTAGTTGCATCACATTTTAAAATTCCTCTTTGCATTTTACTTAACTCCTTAATAGATATCTATTTTATTATTTCCAAAAGGTAATATATAATGCGATTTTGTAAGGGTAATAGAAAAAGAATTCTCAAATGTATAGGATTTATATCTCCAAATGAATATGAAAAGGTATGTAAAACTAGTTAAAATTCGATTTTTTATTTCTAAAATATTGATATAAATCAAAAAAAGATAATTTGTAGAAAATACTACAAATTATCTTTTTTGATTTTTATTATAAAACTTCACCATTAGATTCTATAACTTTTTTATACCAATAATAACTATCCTTTTTGTAACGATTCATTGATCCACTTTCTTCATCACGATCTACATATATAAATCCATAGCGTTTTTGGTATCCATTTAACCAGCTTAATAAGTCAGTACAAGACCAAGTACAATAAGCTAATACTTCACAACCATCATCCATTGCCTTCTTTAACTCTTCTATATGAGCTTTTAAGTAAGCAATCCTATATGGATCGTGTATACTTCCGTCTTCTTCTTTTTTATCAAAAGCACCTAATCCATTTTCTGAAATTACTATTGGTAAATTATAACGGCTAGTTATTTCTCTACATCCATATCTTAATCCACTTGGATCTATTGTCCAATCCCAGTCTGTAGTTTCAAGATAAGGATTTGGTGGATTTTTAAATAATCCTGGTTGACCTGTTATTTGACCAGAACCTTTTACTCCTGTAGTGTTCATTGTTGCATATGGAGTTACTCCATCTATTGGATTATATTCACATACACTAGTTTGATAATAATTTACTCCCATAAAATCAACCTTGCTTGCAGCTTCTTTTAATATTTCTTCATCACCTTCAGCAAACTGTGGTGCAAATCCTTGTTTTTCTAAATAACGAAATGCTGCTTTTGGATATCTTCCATATCCATATATGTCCATCCACCAGTAATTTTTTAAATCATCAAATTCCATCTTAGACATAGCATTTTTAGGATCGCAATTTATAGCGTAACTTGGGCTATATGCAAAACTTGCTCCTATTTTTCCATTTGGTATACGCTTTTTAAATTCTATTACTGTTTTTGCATGTGCCATAAACGCATGATGATTTACTTGATAATAAGTTTTTGCATCATCAAATTTACCTGGTGGGTGAAGTGCACTCATCCATCCTAAAGTAGTAAATATATTTTGTTCATTTAATGTAATCCAGTATTTTACTTTTTGACCAAATCGATCAAATAAAACTGTAGCATATTTCACAAAATCATCTATTATTTTTGGACTTTCCCATCCACAATACTCATCCTCTAGAGCTTGAGGTAAATCCCAATGATAAATAGTTACCATAGGTTCTATACCATATTTGATACACTCATCTATCAAATCTTCATAGAACTTAAGTCCTGCTTCATTTATTTCTCCATTACCATCAGGTATTATCCTTGCCCAAGATATAGAAAAACGGTATGTTTTTAATCCCATTTCTGCCATTAATGCTACATCTTCTTTATATCTATAATAATGATCAACTGCTCTGTCTCCTGTTGTACCTTTAAAAGTTTTACCAGGTATCCTTACAAATTTATCCCAATTTGTAAGACCTTTCCCATCTTCTAAATAAGCTCCTTCTACTTGATATGCAGCTGATGCACTTCCCCATAAAAAATCTTTTGGCATTTTAAACTTTTCCATCATATGTCTCCTTATTTAAATTACTTTTATACAACTGTTATTAAATTTTGTAATTGAGTAGTATTTTCATCATTAGTATTGATTACTTCCATATACTTTTCTGAATTAGTAATAATTATTGGAGTAACTATGTCATACCCCTCTTCTTTAATTCCATTGATGTCAAAAGTTAATAAAACATCCCCTGTTTTTACTTTGTCTCCAGTTTTTACTTTTGGTGTAAAATATTTTCCTTTTAAATTTACTGTTTCTAATCCTACATGTATTAACATTTCTAATCCATCATTACTTTTTAGACCTAAAGCATGATGTGTTTCAAAGAATGCATCTACGGTTCCGTTAAATGGAGATATTACTTCTCCTTTTGTAGGTATTACAGCAATACCTTTACCTAATACACCAGTTGAAAATGTAGAATCATTTACTTCTTCTAACGGTACTACTACACCTTCTATTGGGCTTGGTACTTTAGTACCTGTGTTTAAATTTAATGAAGAATTTGTTTCTTCTATTTCTTCATCTTCTTCATCAACAACATCTTCAAATCCTATAAAATAAGTTGCTATAAAACTTACTCCTATAGTTACAGCTGCTGTTATTAATATATATATAAGAGATTCTGATCTAGTACTTTCTATATATTGAGGTATTGTAACAAGTGCTGGTGTTGCTACTCCAAAACATTTTAATTGGAAAAATCCTCCTACTAAACCACCTGTTGCTGCACCTATACAAGCTCCTAGCATAGGTCTTTTTAAACGAACTGTTATACCATAAAGTGCTGGTTCTGTTATACCTGCAACTAATGCTGAAAATGCTGAAGAACCTGCTGTTTGTTTTAAATCTTTATTTTTAGTTTTCATTGTAACTGCTAGTGCTGCTGCACCTTGTGCCATATTTGAACAAAATTCTGATATACATATGAATGCTTCATATCCTGTTGTAGCTATCATACTTAACTTAATTGGTGTAAATGCATGATGCATACCTGCCATAACTATAAAAGGATATATACCAGCTACAAGTCCTAAAGCAATAAATCCTAACTTATCATGTATAAAGTATATTACTGAAGATAAAACATCTCCAAATATAGATCCTAAAGGACCTACTACAACCATAACAATCGGTGCTGTAAATAACACAACTAACATCGGTTTTAAGAAATTTTTAGTTATAGGAGGAGTAATTTTATCTACAAACTTTTCTATGTAAGATAATACCCATACTCCTAGTATTATTGGAATTACTGAATATGCATATGAAGCATATGTTACTGGTATTAAGTTAAAAAACTTAACTGTCTGTCCAGCTTCATTAGCTGTACTCATAAGCTTTATAAAATTAGGATGCAAAATAATTAATGCTAAACTAGCAGCATAATACTGATTAGTATTAAATTTATTTGCAGCTGACATTGCAATTAATACAGGCATAAAGAAGAATGCACCATCACCTATTATAGATATTAGCTCAAAAGTTTGGCTACTACTATCTAATAGTCCCATCATAGGTAATACTGTAAGTAGTACCTTAATCATAGCTGCTCCTATAAGAGCTGGTATAACTGGTGCCATACAGCCTGAAATTACATCGAGAATTGTTGATAATATTCCTTGTTTTTCTTTAGGTTTATTATTTTGTATTTTTTTATTATTTTGGAAATTTCCTAGTTTGCAAATTTCTTTATAAACTGCTCCTACTTCATTTCCAATTATTATTTGGTATTGGCCACTTTTTTTCATAATGCCCATTACCCCTTTAGTTTTTTTGACAAGTTCATCATCTACTATAGACTCATCTTTTAATGTAAATCTTAACCTTGTCATGCAGTGTACTAAGCTAATAACATTATCTTTTCCACCCATTCTTTCTAAAATTTGTTTCCCCACTTTTGTGTAATCCATTTTTTTCCCTCCATTCATATTTTTAAATAGAGGTTTTGCCTACATATACAAGTTACCTTATAGCGTAGTTGCAATCCTTTTTTTATATAATAAGCCAGTGGATTTCCAGCTTTATTATCATGTTATAAAGTTGCTTTTGTTGTAATTCTTTCTATATGTATCATTAAATATAATTGCTCATCTTTACTTAACTCATAATCATAAATTTGTTTTATTTGCTCTTTTATTTTTAAAACACACTTGTAGCTTTCATTATACTTATCTTTAAAAACTTCAAAAACATCTTCATTGTCATCTTCATAAGTTAAACGATTAAGTATTCTTTGTGCAAAGAATTTCAAATGTGTAACAAACCTATAATAATACACTGACTCTTCATTAAAATCTATCTTATATGAATACTTTATTATATTTAATATATCTTGCATAATTCTTGTTACATTAACTATATCTGACATATCATCATCTAATTGTGCATTTACTATATGTTGAGCTATGTATCCTGCTTCGTCTTCTTCAAACTCTATACCAAACTCTTCTTTAATAGCTTCAAGAGCTTGTTTACTTACTTCATATTCGTCTCTAAATAGCCTTTTTATATCAATTAAAAGAGGATTTTTTATTTGTATTCCTTTTTTAAAACGTTCTACAGCTCCATGTATATGTTCTGTCAATGAAACATATATTATATCATTTACTTTCTTGTCATATTCTTTCTCTAACATACAAACTACTTGTTCTGTAATCTTCATGTATTCTTCTGGAATATCTGAAACAATATTCTTAAGTCTTTGGTTTAACTCCTTATCTGAATTAGAGAATATTTTGTATCCTCCAGATAATTCAACTTCATTACCTTGTTTTTTTCCGAAGGCAATTCCTCTCCCCATAACTACTATTTCTTCTCCACTTTTGTCAATAGAAATAAAGGCATTGTTATTAAGTATCTTTTCGATTTTCATACCTTGCTCCCCCAAAAATAATTTATATATAAAAAGGCAAAACCAAAATAAACGTAATTTTACATAAACGTTTATTCGGGTTTTGCCTGCATAATCAGTTACAATCCTAAATTAATGTTAGCACCTAATTATTCGTTTGTAAAGTGTATATTACATAAATAATTACAATTTAGATTTCTATACAACAAAAAAACAGGCAAAAATAAAGTATCTGTAAACTACAAATACCTTATTTTTTATATAATTTCTATTTTTCTAATACTTGGCTTCTTAATATTTCTGCTTTAATGGATATAATAATATATTTTTAATTAATCATAATCGTGAATATCATCACCTTTTTTCACTATCAAAATTGAAGCGATATTTTCTTTTATAAATACGAAAACATCTTTTAACACAATATATTCTTTTATTTTAGAGTAGC
>OOCW01000923.1_pt1 | contig 24310 bp, 26 predicted proteins | sample 1671201 | NCBI WGS metagenome assembly OOCW01 (sample SAMN06348132, study PRJEB24527) | human gut metagenome | biome: human gut; feature: ankylosing spondylitis patient; material: feces | host: Homo sapiens | place: China | collected 2015-10
ATAGTCTACGGATATTTCCAAGTATTAATATTTAGAATTTCTTTAGAAATACCAATCTTTTTTCTTAAGTTTTATCCTTTATTATATAACTATACTAAGAAAAGGAGAGTAAACCAATGGAATAGTATATTTATTTCCGCAGGATATTTACTGGGAAATGGTGTATTTAAATATATAGGTTAGGAGAGATAAGATGTTATATTATAATAGAGGTAGTTAATAATGTTTTAATGAAAGAGGGAGTTTTATGAATTCATATAATATTTTAATAGTTGAAGATGAAGTTGATATAGCTAGAGCAATAGAAGCTTACTTAAATAATCAAGGATATAAGACTTTTATGGCAGGTAATGGCATAGAAGGGTTAGAGGTTTTAAGCAAGGAAGAAATACATTTAGCAATAGTGGATGTAATGATGCCCAAGATGGATGGCATAACTTTTGTTATGAAGCTTAGAGAAAAATATGATTTTCCTGTGATAATGTTATCAGCAAAATCAGAAGAAGTTGATTATAATGGCTATGCATACTAGTGACTTTAGTGTGATTTAGTAGCCTAAATAGTCAGCATATAGAGAAATTTATATGTAGAGATAGGTAAGACCTATCCAATACTACTTGAATTGCTGGAAATTCCTAAAGCTAACTAAACCACAACGTAAACATGAAATAAGGTTAAGCGTGAAGGTTACGAAAGTAGAAAAAATTAGTTAGATGGCATAAGGTTAAATCCTAAGTGCTTATACAATGGATAATCAGCAGGTAAGCTCCGAAAAGGAGAAACTTCAACGACTATCCCTCTTGAGGGGAGTACACTACAAGCTATTGGTAGTGGAAGTGGGTAGACCTAAACAGGTAATGCTGTAGGATAAGATATAGTCTGTGCTTAATAGAAATATTAAGAAGTTCATAAGAGAACTGCATAAAAAGTAGCGTTTTTATGTGAACGACAACCTCAAAAACGATTAAAGTTAAGAACTTACGGTTCTTATATATGTTATTTAAAAATATAATATTAATCCTTGAAAATACTTTCTTTAAATTCATGAATAAGTTAATGTTATTCAGGAGAGGATATATTTGGGTTTTTAGTTATTTTGTTATTATGCTATTAGAAAACACAAAATAACCGACAAGAAGATATATTCAAAATCAGAAAAGAAAGTAAGTAAAGGGGTGAGTGTAGTGGAAAAAGCTTATAAGTTTAGGATGTATCCAAACAAACAACAAGAAGAGTTAATTAACAAAACTTTTGGTTGTTGTAGGTTTATATATAATAGATATTTAGCTAAAAGAATTGAATTATATGAAAACAATAAAGAAACTTATTCATATAAGCAATGTAGCTCTGATTTAACTAATTTAAAGAAAGAATTAGTATGGCTAAAAGAGCCAGATAAATTTTCACTACAAAATTCACTGAAAGATTTAGAAAGTGCATATAAAAAATTCTTTAAAGAAAAGATAGGTTTTCCTAAGTTTAAATCTAAAAAAACTAACAGATTTTCATATAGAACTAATTTCACTAATGGGAATATAGAGTATTGTGGGAAATATATTAAATTACCTAAGCTTGGTATGGTTAAAATTAGAGATAAACAAGTACCAAAAGGAAGAATACTTAATGCAACTATATCTAAAGAGCCTAGTGGAAAATATTATGTCTCACTATGTTGTACAGATGTAGAAATTAAGAAACTTGAAAATGCTAATAGTAATATTGGATTAGATTTAGGAATTAAAGAATTTTGTATTACAAGCAATGGTCAAACTATTGAAAATCCAAAGTATTTAAAGAAGTCATTAAATAAACTTGTTAAATTACAAAGAGAATTATCTCGAAAATCAAAAGGTAGTTCAAATAGAAATAAAGCAAGACTAAAAGTAGCAAGACTTCAAGAATATATATCTAATCAAAGAAATGATTTTTTACAAAAGTTATCTACTAAATTAATAAAAGAAAATGATATTATTTGTATTGAAGATTTGCAAGTTAAGAATATGGTTAAAAATCATAAACTTGCTCAATCAATATCAGATGTATCATGGTCAGAATTTATAAGACAATTAGAATATAAGGCTAGCTGGTATGGAAGAAAAGTAATTAAAGTAGATAAATTTTTTGCAAGTTCACAGTTATGCAATAAGTGTGAATATAAAAATGAAGAAGTAAAAGATTTAAATATTAGAGAATGGATTTGTCCTAAATGTGGAACTAATCATAATAGAGATATAAATGCAGCGATAAATATATTAAATGAAGGATTAAGAAGGATTACTATATGAAGTAGATAACATATATAAGAACCGTAGGAACTACGGGGATAGCTTGGTTATGCTTAGTACATTGGTACTATCGACCAAGAACCCTGCGACTTTAGTTGTGGGAGGTTCAGAAGATAATGGGTCTTAATATAGGAGCAGATGATTATGTTACTAAGCCATTTAGACCATTAGAGCTTTTAGCAAGGGTAAACTCACATTTAAGAAGATACTCAAGATTTTTAAATATGGTAAAGCATGAAGAGGAAAATACCAATGTATTTGAAGTTGGTGGTTTAGAACTTAATACTGATACTAGGGAAGTGATTCTTGATGGTAAAAGTATAAGGATGACACCTAGTGAGTTTAAAATTCTTGAATTACTTATAAGAAATCCAGGTAGGGTTTTTTCAGCTGAGGAAATATATGAAAGAGTATGGAATGAACAGGCCATTAATACAGATACAATAATGGTTCATGTGAGAAATATAAGAGAAAAAATAGAAATTAATCCGAAAAAACCAAAATATTTAAAGGTGGTGTGGGGAGTTGGATATAAACTTGAAAAGCAATGAAAAAAAAGATAATAAGATTTTAACAAGCTTGATAATTATATTAATACTATTTATAGCTTCTGTAGGAATGTTTAAAACATATCCTTTTATAAGTAAATTAGCAAAAAATACTCAGGGGAATTTTTTTGATGAATATGATTTTGCTACTGCTTTAACAGAATTAAGCTATGTATTAGATTATAATATTGAACAGCAAAGCACAGAAGAAAGTATTGAGCCAAAGGATATATTTATTAATGAAAGTAATTTGAAGTATTTACTAGGTGAATCAGGAATTTCAAATGTAGAAGATGTGTATATTGATTTTAATAAATCTTTTGACAGATGGGATTCAAATTTAAAAAGTAATTATAAGAATCTTAATTATTTTGCTTTAAGTAAAGAAAATGGAGAAGTTAAAACTAATATTAAAGATGAGATTAAAGTTACAGATGATAGAAAAATAGATTTATCTTCATTTGATATAGATAAATATAGATTTGTTGCAGTAATTGATTTTGATGAAAATGGTGATGTGTCTTTAAGCAATGTAAAGGGAGCAAGTGAAGATAGCTTATCTTCATATATATATAATTATAAAGATAATGTTAATGGGCAAGTAAATAATATTATTGGGCCTATCAAAAATATGACTTATGTATTTGCTGTGCCAACTGAACTAGTTTATTCAGATCATCTTTCATGGAATATAGACAATGCTTCATATTATGGATATGAAAGTTATGGAACTTTAATCAGTGCAAGTATTATAGCTATAATATTATTAACAGCTTTAATATTCCCATATAAGAAGGTTAAAGATTTTAATATTTTAAAAATACCATTTGAAATTTGGTTCATTATTATAAGTTGTGATATAGCATTATGGATTGCAGCAGCTAAAAGTATGATAAGGGTATCATATTTAAAAGAATTACCTATAATAAAAGATCAAATAGTATCTGGGTCCATGGTAAGTATATTTAATATAGCTGTATGGTTTGGAATTTTTGCCATAGCTTTCTTTGGAATGACAGTAATAAAATCAATATTTAAAATTGGATTTATAGAATACTTTAAGACAAGAAGCATAATTGGTAGAATAATAGTTTGGTTATATAAATATATTAAAAAGACAGTACACTATGTAACAAAAATAAATTTAAATGAAGATAATAATAAGTATATTTTAAAGCTTGTATTAATAAATGCAGGAATATTGTTAGTTTTATCTTTTATTTGGTTCTTTGGAATTCCATTTATAATCATATATTCGGTAATATTATTTATTTTAATTAGAAAATATGTAAATGATATTAGTGGAAAATATAAGATACTAACAGAAGCTACCAATGAAATAGCAGAAGGAAACCTTGATGTAAAGATAGAAGAAGACTTAGGAGTATTTAATCCATTTAAAGATAATTTAGAAAAGATTCAATGTGGATTTAAGAAAGCTGTACAAGAAGAAGTTAAAAGTCAAAGAATGAAAACAGATTTAATTTCAAATGTGTCTCATGATCTTAAGACGCCACTTACAGCTATAATAACATATATTGATTTATTAAAGGATAAAAATTTAAGTGAAGAAAAACGAATAGAATATTTAGAGGTTGTAGATAGAAAATCACAAAGACTTCAAGAACTAATTGAAGATTTATTTGAAATGAGTAAAGCCAGTAGCGGAAATATAACATTAAATTTTGAAGATGTGGACATTGTTTCTTTAATGAAACAGACATTGTTTGAACTTGATGATAAGATTAAAGAGTCTTCTTTAATAATAAAGAGTAATTTTCCAGAAGAAAAGATACTGCTTCAATTAGATAGCCAACGTACTTTTAGAACTTTTGAAAATATTATTATAAATGCAACAAAATATGCTATGCCTAATAGTAGAGTATATTTAGATATCATAGAACATGAAGATAGTGTTGAAGTAATAATGAAGAACATGGCAGCAGAAGAAATTAAATTTGACCCAAATGAAATAGTAGAAAGATTTGTTCGTGGTGATGAATCAAGAAATACTGAAGGATCAGGATTAGGTCTTGCCATTGCAAAGAGCTTTGTGGAATTACAAGGTGGAACCTTTAGAATTGAAATTGATGGCGATTTATTCAAAGTAATAATGAAATTTAAAAAATAAGATTTTAAGAAGCGGAATTTATTGATTCTGCTTCTTTTTTGCTTAATAAAGAAAAATCGATTCCAAATACTTCATTATTAAATTAAATACATCATTTTAGTAATACTATAAAGAAAATCATAAACAATAGAAAAAATAGGAATGTTTTTAATATTAATAATATATATGTATATTAGGAGGTGTGAATGTGGAAGAAATAAATAGTTATAATGAAAATTGTTTCGAAGTATTCTTAGGAGAAAAAATGATAGGAGATGTTACTGACTTACTAATAAGGACAATACAATATTTAAAGAAAATTGGTAAAAAGGTAAAATTAAGTGGTGTTGATGAAAAAAATATGCCCATGGTAGAAGTTGATGGTGAAATGTATTATTTTAAAAAAGTAGGCGAACAGATTGAAAGAGCTAGATTTATAAGACTAGTAGATGAGGAAAAGGAATTAGAAAAAAATAAATGAAAGAAAGTATCATGCTTCATAAAGTTAAATGCCCACAGTATTTAGATTAATTCTGTGAGCATTTAATTTTATAAACCAGCTATAGCTTTTAAAAAATATTTATGAAAGCTTGTGTTAGAAGTTAGTTCAGGATGAAAGGAGGTAGCTAACATATTATTTTCTCTTACAGCTACAATATTATTATTTACTTTTGCAAGTACATTTACTGAATTTTTAACTTCCGATACATAAGGTGCTCTAATAAAAACTAAATCTAAGGGATTGCTGTCAACTTCATCTAATTTAATTTGAGTAGAAAAACTGTCTAATTGGGTTCCATAAGCATTTCGTCTTACGGAGATATCCATAACCCCTAAATGAGTTACAGTTTCACCATCAATATTTTTAGCTAATAGAATCATTCCTGCACAAGTTCCCCATACAGGTAAACCATTCTTAATCATTTCTTTTAAAGGAGATAATAAGCCTGTTACTTTAAGAAGTTTACCCATGGTAGTACTTTCTCCACCAGGAATTATAAGAGCTTTAATATTCTTTAGGTCTTCAACAGTTTTTACCAGTACTCCATCATATCCTAATTCATTTATATGATGTATATGTTCTTGGAAGCCACCTTGAAGGGCTAGGACACCTATTTTCATTTTACCAGCCTCTTTCTTCATATTTAGTAGTTATTTCACTATAATTAATGCCGCTTATTGCCTTTCCTAAGTCTTCAGATACTTCTGCTAATTTAATAGGATCATTATAATAAGTTGTAGCAAGAACTATAGCTCTAGCTCTTTTTTCAGGATCGCCAGATTTAAATATTCCAGAACCAACAAAAACGCCTTCACTGCCTAATTGCATCATTAAAGCAGCATCAGCAGGAGTTGCAATACCACCAGCAGCAAAATTAACCACAGGAAGTTTTCCATTTTCCCAAACATATTCTATTAAATCATAAGGAGCATTAAATTCTTTAGCTAAAGTCATAAGCTCCTCTTTAGGGGAATTCTTAACTCGTCTTATATCATCCATCATAGTTCTCATATGTGTTACTGCTTGAACAACATCGCCAGTACCAGCTTCACCTTTAGTTCTAATCATTGAAGCACCTTCACCAATTCTCCTAAGTGCTTCACCTAAGTTTCTTGCTCCACAAACAAAAGGTGCTTTAAAATCGTGTTTATTTATATGGAAGCTATTATCGGCAGGAGTAAGCACTTCACTTTCATCAATATAATCTATGCCTAAAGCTTCTAATATTTGCGCTTCAACGAAATGTCCTATTCTAACCTTTGCCATAACAGGAATAGAAACAGCTGCTTGAATTTCTTTAATCATTTTAGGATCAGACATTCTAGCAACACCACCTTCTTTTCTAATATCAGAAGGAACTCTTTCTAGAGCCATCACTGCACATGCTCCTGCTTTTTCAGCAATAATAGCTTCTTCTGGAGTTGTAACATCCATAATTACTCCACCTTTTAACATTTGGGCTAAATTTTTATTTAATTCATATCTACTCATAATAATTCTCCTTTTAATAAAAAATGTAAAATATAGCAATAATTATAAAGGAGAAAAGTTTTTTGGCAAATGTATCCATACAAAAATCATATGATTTAAATAAAATTTAAATATTATTTATCATTATATGGAGAATAGTAATAAATAGCCATATAATATAAATATATAAGGAATTTAATGGTAAAAATAAATACTTATTTGAGAGTAGGTGAAGTAATAGTGGAGAATATTAGATATATCTTTGAGATATCCATACCTGTATATTTAATGTTTTGCTTATTATACAAAATTTATAGGGGAAAACGAAAATTAAGCTTAAGAGATTATATTTTTGAATTTATTTTTGTTGTCTACATATTATCAGTGTTAGTGCTTTTTCAAATTCTCCCTATAAATATAAGCGATTTTAAGGCAGTAAGTATTACGCCAAGTATGCTTCCTTTCCTAACTATCTTAGGTGGAGATGGTGGTGGAGTAAGAGATATAGTAATTGAAATACTTTTAAATGTAGTATTCTTCATTCCTCTTGGGATTTTATATCCATTAATTGTAAGTAGGAAAAAGGGAATTGTGAAAAGTATTGCTTTAATAAGTATTACATTTTCCTTATTTATAGAAGTAATGAAATATTGTACTGGACGGCATTTTAATATTGATAATATTATATTTAATATTATAGGTGCTATAGTAGGATATTATATATATAGATTAGTAGAGAAAATTAACTTTATTAATTTAAATAAATAAAATATTATTGACTAAAATTTGGTTGTATTGGATAATTAATATATAGATAAAAATATAAGAAAGATAGTGATGAGGAAGAGTATTTAAAGATATTGTTTTTAAGAGAGCTAAGGGATGGTGGGACTTAGTAATGATTCTTTTTAGAAGCAGCCTCTGAATTGCTTAACTGAGAACTAAGACTAGAGCTTAATGTAGGTTGAGACGTTACCTTTACGTTATAAAGGAGGAAATAATTATTATTTCTACTGAGTGAACAAATTTATGTTGTTTATGAGGGTGGTACCGCGGAATTACAGCTTCGTCCCTTTTTATGGGAGGAGGCTTTTTTTATTGTATAGAAAAGATATTAATTAATTTGGAGGTATGAAAATGGAAGAAATTTTAGAGATATTGGAGAAAAATTTTAGGTATACCGATGAGCAAATTGCAGTTATGGCTGGAAAAACTGTTGAAGAGGTAAGAGAGGCTATACGTGATTACGAAGAGAAAAGTATTATTGCAGGATATACAACACTGATAAATTGGGAAAATACAGGGAAAGAAGTTGTTACAGCATTAATACAGGTGAGGGTTACTCCTCAAAGGGGAGAAGGATTTGATAAAGTTGCAGAGAGAATATATAGGTATGATCAGGTAAAAGCATGTTATCTAATGTCTTCTGGTGGTTTTGATTTAACTGTTATAGTGGAGGGAAAAACCATGAAAGAAGTGGCTACTTTTGTAGCACAAAAGCTAGCAGTACTTGATAATGTAGTAGGAACAGCAACACACTTTGTATTAAAGAAGTACAAGGATCATGGAACAATATTTAAGGAAAAGAAGAATAGTGATAATAGGGAGGCTATATTTATATGATACTAGAAAACATGATTAGAAAAGACGTAAAGGACATGCCACCTTCAGGAATAAGAAAGTTTTTTGATATAATAAATGAAATGGATGATGTTATTTCATTAGGCGTTGGAGAGCCAGATTTTGTTACACCATGGAATATAAGAGAAGCGGGTATATACTCGTTGGAGCAAGGAGATACTCACTACTCCTCTAATGCAGGATTTATTGAGCTGAGGGAAGAAATAGCTAAATATTTAAAAAGAAGATTTGATTTATCATATAATCCATCAGATGAAATACTTGTTACAGTAGGAGGAAGTGAAGGAATAGATATTGCTTTAAGAGCATTAGTTGGTCCAGGTGATGAAGTTCTTATTCCAGAGCCAAGTTTTGTGGCATATAAGGGATGTACTACTTTTACAGGTGCTAAAGCAAATGTATTAGAGTTAAAGGCAGAAAATGATTTTAAGCTTACAGCTGATGAACTGGAAGAAGCCATTACAGAAAATACCAAGGTAGTTATCATACCTTTTCCTAATAATCCTACAGGGGCAATAATGACTAGGGAAGAATTAGCACCTATCGTTGAAGTTTTAAAGAAAAAAGATGTAATAATAATATCAGATGAAATATATGCAGAACTTACTTATAATAAGGAGCATGTATCTATTGCTAGTTTCCCAGAAATAAAGGATAGGACTCTTGTGATTAATGGGTTTTCAAAGGCTTATGCCATGACAGGTTGGAGACTTGGATATGCTTGTGGAAATAAGGTGTTAATAGATGCTATGAAAAAAATACATCAATATGCAATAATGTGTTCGCCAACAACAGCACAATTTGCTGCTATAGAAGCTTTAAAAAATGGTGATGAAAGCGTTAGTGAAATGGTAAAAGAATATAACAGAAGAAGAAGAGTATTGGTAGATGGATTTAGAAAGTTAGGGTTTGAATGTTTTGAGCCTTTAGGTGCATTTTATGTATTCCCATGTATTAAGTCTACAGGACTTTCATCTGAAGAATTCTGCGAAAAGCTTCTTTTAAAAGAAAAAATTCTTACTGTTCCAGGCAATGCTTTTGGAGAGTGTGGAGAAGGATTTATTAGAGCTTGTTATGCATCATCAATGGAAAATATTTATGAAGCACTTAGAAGGATAGAGCGCTTTGTTAAAGAAGAACTTTAGTTAATTAACGCTACGCTAATTAATTAAGTCGAGCGTAGCGTTATTCACTGATTAACTAAAAAAGGATTGGAAGTGAAAGATATGTGGATTTTATATGCCTTTGGATCGGCACTTTTTGCAGGAGCAACATCAATTCTTGCCAAAATAGGTATTGAGGAAGTTGATTCGCATTTAGCAACAGCATTGAGAACCATAGTAGTTCTTGTTTTTTCATGGCTGATGGTATTTATTGTAGGATCACAAAATCAGCTTACAGCTATAAGTATTAAAAGCTACATATTTTTAATATTATCTGGTATGGCCACAGGAGCGTCATGGCTATGTTATTTTAAGGCACTTCAACTTGGAGATGTTAATAAGGTGGTGCCAATAGATAAATCCAGCACTATTTTAACAATGATATTGGCATTTGTTTTTTTAAAGGAAGATATAACAATACCAATGATAAGTGGAATGATAGCAATAGGGATAGGAACATATCTAATGATTCAAAAGAAAGAAGAAGAGCAAAAGCAAGTTAAAAATAAGATATGGCTTATATATGCAGTCTTATCAGCAGTATTTGCTTCCCTTACTTCTATATTGGCTAAAGTTGGAATTGAAAATGTAGAATCAAATTTAGGAACAGCAATTAGAACTATTGTAGTACTTATTATGGCATGGATTATTGTATTTTTACAAAAAAAACATGGACAAGTAAAAAATATAAGTAAGAAGAGTTTTGTGTTTATTGGCTTATCAGGAATTGCCACAGGAGCATCTTGGATTTGTTATTATAAAGCTCTGCATGATGGGTTAGCATCTATTGTTGTGCCTATAGATAAGTTAAGTATTTTAGTAACAGTAGCTTTTGCATATATATTTTTAAGGGAAAAGTTATCCAGAAGTTCAATGGTAGGACTTATTCTAATAACAGTAGGAACATTAAGTTTGCTAATAAAGATGTAGATATAATTGTATAAATTAGTAAGATGAGCAAGTAGAAATATATTTACAATAAATTACAAATATGTATTTTTTCGATTGTAAATATATATTATAATAAAATATGTAAAGGGTATAAATATAGAATTTAGGGGGAAGAATTTATGAAGATTAAATGTGTAGATAATACTTTATGCTCAACATTGACATTAGACAAGGAATATCTAGTTATAGAAGAAGCTCCAGAATATTATGTAGTATTGGATGATGTTAATAATGAAACAACATGCAAAAAATCAAGATTTGTAATAGTTGAAGATGGTGGAATAACTAAGAAACTAAAAGCTACATTAACAGAGTTAAATTATCAAATTGATAATGACTGCAAGGATATTAAGCAATTTAAAATAAGAAAGAATTCAAAAGGTGAAATAAAAGAAATTTCAATAAAATTTAAATATGATATATAAAAATAGCTATATGGATTAACAAAAAAGAACTCTTGATTATTCAAGATCTCTTTTATTGTATATAAGATTATTTTACACTTATTTTTACTGTAGCACCGCTATTATTAAGGTTTTGTTTAACAATTTCAATATTTAGTCCAAGTTTTGGTAATATAGTTCCTAAAGTTGGAATTTCGCTATTTGTATAATCATTAGTATCTTTAAAAGTTCTATGGATGCTTCTATGATTATCTATAGCTTTTCTTCCATAAGTTTCAGTGGCATCAACCACAAATTTGCTGCCAAGCTTCATGCTGAATGCTGCATCATGCATTTGATAGCTATTTGAAGTGAAAGCAGCAGTTTTATCTTCAAATATCCAATAGCTATTCTTTTGGTCAGCATCAATTACTGATAAATAACCTCCACCTGGATGGTTAGCACCGTGATTATCATTATAAAATTCATTTACATACCATACAACCATACCTGGATCATAAGAAATTAAAGTACCTAGTCTATTAACATGAGCTAGAGAAGTATCTACACCAGAATGATTTCTCCATTCAACAAGATAATAGTTTGTTGCATATTCAACACCTTTATCTTGAGTGAAGCCATCTAAAGTAAATTTATCAAGAATTTCTGCATCGTCAGAGAATATTACAGAATCATTATCTGTTATAGTTATATCATCAATATAGAAACCTTGTCCAAATGTATAAGAATCTGTTTCATATTCAAATTTAAGTTCTATAGATTTTCCAGCATAAGCAGTTAAATCAAAAATACCATCAACCCAACCATCTGAAGTTCCTGTAATGCCATCACCAACTAAAACATCAGCACTAGGATTATGATCAGTTGTAGTTATATTTCCAGGTAATACAGTCCAATCTTCAGAACCAGTTTCTCTAATTTGAACAGTACCAAAATCCCATCCTTCTTCAATATCGTACCATGTTTTGAAGTTAAGTACTGGATTAGTAGTTGAAGTAAGATCAACAGTTGCTGTCATTGAGTTTTGAATAGGAGTTCCATCGCTTCCTTTTCCACCCCAGTAAGAATATTCACCACTTGTTGGAGTATTAATTTTATATTCTACATCAGGTAAATTTATTCTAAGTACATCACCAGTTTCTGCAGCTGAATTTATAGTGTATTTAGTACCACGATTTGAAAGATCAGAATAGTCTATTACTGTTTGATTTTGCCATCTTCCACCATAAATATTTTGGAATAATTGTCTAGAATATGGACTTATTCCTGTTGGTTCTGTTCCAGGGATTGCTCCACCCCAGCTACCAGATGACATTAATGACCAAAAAGCAACTGGTTCACTAGAAGCACTACTATAAATTGTATCATATTCATCAGGTGCACCTAAGTCATGTCCAAATTCGTGGCAGAATACACCAGCAGCACCATCTTCAGGTTCTATAGTATAATCATAAGCATAGTAAGGTCTTGTATTTCCATTTTCATCAGTATATTCAGTACCTTCAATTGGATATAGTCCACCAAGATTCCATCTGTGAGACCAAATTGCATCACTACCTTGTGCACCTCCACCAGCTTCTTCACCAACACCAGCATGAATAACGATTAGATAATCAATCATTCCATCAGGTTCATTATAATCACCATCTCCATCTAAGTCATATCGATCAATTTTATCAAATTCACTTAAATCAATGGTTGGATCATTAGCAAGGTTATTAAGTGTTTCCATTACAAGCTCTCTTGGTCTAAGGTCATTAGATCCACCAGATGATTCACCATAATAAGCAGCATTTTTAGAAACAGAGTACCAATCAGTAACAGTACCATTAATATTTAAAGTACCACCAGATTGTTCATTATAGAATTGCTTTAAAGAAATTAAATTTTCACCATTAGGTCCTGTATAGCCATTATCACCAAAAAGCATATCTTGATAATGTTGTTTATCATAATTTTCATAGTACATATCTGATTCTTCAGGTATTATAGAATTATGTTTTACATCATTGTATTCAACCATAACAGCCAATACATTTATATTAGTAACCTTATTAGTTTCATCTTCTAGTCCATAAGTTGAGATATCATCATTAGCTAATGTTTCCTTTGCTCTTGCTTTTAAATCTTTTTGAAGTTTAGTAAGTGGTTCATCATTTTGCTCTTTGAATGTTTCCATAAAAGCAATAAATGCTGCATGAGCTTCTTCTAAAGTTGCATTTTCTGAAAGCTTGCCTTCTTTTTTTAACATTTCAATTATTTTTTCTTCATCTGCTAAAGATGCATCCATTGGACCACCGTTAACATAAGAGCAATTACCACTTTTATTAATTTCAGTAGCAACAGTTGAATTTGAGTTGTTTACAGTATTTGCAGTTGTAATTATTGGTGCAGAAGCTACAAAAGTTAGCGCCATACTACTGCAAATTATTTTTGAAAGTTTCTTTTTTAACATAAGGTCATCCCCCCAATTTTTTATGTTAAGCATTAAAAATATTATACACCTATAAGTAATAAAATTCCAATATTTACCTAATAAGTATAATATGTAAATTTATTGGTGTTATTGTAAACCTTATACTTTTTCAAGAAACTTATTTTTACAAAGATTGTTATATAGAATTAAAGAAGATGATTTTAACTTAGAAAGAAGAAAAAGTTTTTGTTGTATTAATATAATATATGTGTTATATTTAGTGAGCAGTTGGTACGTAAAGTGCTGATAAATGATAGAGACTGGGTTGTCCTCGCCGGGTTACCAGTCTCTATTTTTTTTAACGCTTAGGAAAGTATAAAATTTTTAGCATAGGGAATACTAATAAATTAGTCATTTCTTATATACGTCGTTACTAATGCGTTAAAAAGAAAATTATAGTGCCCCAAAAGAACCGTAAAAGAAAAATAAATTAATTAAATTTTTGTAAGGACTTATTTTTCTTTTAGAACCTTTTGGTTGGCTAACAAAAGTTGCTTCCTTCGCTGAAGCGTGGCGTCAGCCACTTTTGTACTTAAATTTTAAGGGATTACTCTGTTTGTAGCCATATCATAAATAATTTCACAAATAGAAAATCCAAAGCCACAAAGAACTACTCCTACAAAAATACTCATAATATAATCACTCCATGATAATAAATTATATATTTTTTCATATTAGTATTATACTAAATAATTATTATAATTAGTATAAATCAAAAGTGAAAAAAGTATGAAGAAAATTAAATAATATATGCATTACAACATTTTTCATAAAATTCAATAGGGCCTGCATTTTTTATGATGGCTATTGAATCACCTCTTAGTTTCATATCCCAAAGACATTTGTTTAAAAGGGCTTTACCAATAGAGTTTTTTCTAAATTCTTTCAATACACCAATGGGACCAAAGGAGCTAGTCCCTAGAATATCATATGCACTAAAGCCAATTATGTGGTCATTAAATATTACAAGATAGATAGGTATATTATTTGAAGGAAAGATAGAAGCTAGTGAATCTGCCCATATAGAATTAAAATTTTCTTTAACAAAATCATATAGTAAATACTTATCTTTATTAAGTGCTTTTCTTATAAGAAAATTACTATTTTCATTATTATCAAATGAATAAAAATTTCCTAAATCAACTAATAAGTCTTTGGATGTATTACAAAGCTGTTGTATATAATGAATTTCTTCTTTTGTAAGGATTTCAGTTACTTCACTAGGTATTTTTATTAATGCCTTTAGAACATAAATTTCATTAAGGTACGTTTCATTGGTTTTGCTCATAATTTCTAGGGATTCATTGAGAATTTCCAAAACACTGTCATTTATTGGAGTAATAAAAAAATGATTTTTATTTCCTTCAATATTTTTAGGAAGATTTAAAGCAATTTCTTTATATTTATTAATTTTATGAAAAAAGTGGTTGTTTAAATCTTTTAAGATTTCTGTATTTTCCAAAATCATGGCCATAAATATATCTATAGGAAAGATAACTTTACGATCATTTAATGAATTTTCTGTAATATTAAATACCCTACGGAGTCTATTTGTAATGCTAAAATTATTCATAAATTGCACCCCTTTATATAATTGAAAATTGATAATTAATAATTAAAAATTAAAAATGTTAGAATTATCAACTATCAATTATCAATTATCAATTATCAATTATTAATTATTAATTATAAAAGTATGTGACTTATTGGCATAATGGCAATGCCAAGGAATATAGATAGCAATGATAATTTTATGTGCCCGTAAGAACGTGATGATGGGATAAGTTCTGCTAGTGATATATAAATCATAATACCACAAACTACAGCAAAAATTATTCCAAGAATAAGTTCATTAATAAATGGCTTTAAGAATAAAAATGATAAAAATGCTCCAAGTGGTTCAGTCATTCCTGACCAAAAGGAATATTTAATTGCCTTATATCTACTACCAGTTGAAAAGTAAATAGGCATAGCAATGGCAATACCTTCAGGAATATTATGCAGAGCGATAGCAAAAGCAACAGATATGCCTAAGCCAATATCTTGATATCCTGAAACAAAAGTTGCAATACCTTCAGGGAAGTTATGTAGCATTAATGCAATTGTAGACACTAAACCAACCCTAAATAATCCATAATTTTTATTAGATTCTTTAAAAGAATTTTTCTCATCATCAGGCAAAAAGCTATCAATTAAAAAAGCAATAAGTCCACCAATGAGTAAAAATAAAATGGACCAAAGAACTCCTTGTAATTCACCATGATATTTAGCAATGGATTCTTCAGCAGTGGGAAATAAATCTGTAAAGGATACAGTAATCATAACCCCAGCTGAAAATCCTAAGGAAAAGGTTAAAAATTTTTCATTTTTTGTTTTAGTAAAGAATACTATAATGGCTCCAATAACTGTAGATAACCCTGCTAAAGTAGATAAAAGCAGAGGAATAAAAGAAGATTTATAAATCATTTAAATGTACCCCATTGTAATTTATTACATAAGTATATTATGATTAATATATGAAAAAAAGAAGTCAATAATAAACATTTCGCAAAGATAAAGGAGAACAATTTATGATAAAGCTTATTGCATCTGATATGGATGGAACATTAATTAATAGTAGTCATGAAATATCATCAAGAAATTTAAATGCTATAAGAAGAGCACAAGAATCTGGTATAGAATTTGCTATAGCTACAGGTAGAGATTACTCTATGGTTAAACCATTCTTGGACAAGTATCAGTTGAAATGTGAAGCTATAGTTATGAATGGGGCAGAATATAGAGATTGTAAGGGAGAGGTAATAGAAAGCATAGGTATTGAAAAAGATAAAGTAAAAGATATTATAGTGGAGATATTAAAAGAAAGTAGTATAGTTGATATTTATACTAGTGAAGGTATTTTTACAACAAAGTATTCAAAAGAAGACTTTGAAAGTACTGTAAATAGAATTAAAGAATTTAATAAAGAAATGACAAAAGATAATATAATCAAATTATTAACTGAGATAAGAGAAAAAATGATAGAGTTTGATATAGAAGATATCGATAAAATTATAAGCTCAGAAATGGTATTTTATAAAATAATAACGTCTCATAAAGACAAAGAAACTATAAGAGACTTGAAAGAAAAGATAAATAAAATAGGTGGATTAGCAGTTGCTTCAACTTCAGAATATGATATAGAAGTAAATGATATACAAGCACAAAAGGGCTTAATATTAGCAAAGGTAGCAAAGATGAAGGGTATTGAAAAAGATGAGGTTATGGTCTTAGGAGATAGCTTTAATGATTATTCAATGTTTACTGAATTTAAAAATTCATATGCAATGAAAAATGCAATGGATGAGATAAAGAAAATAGCTACATATATAACAGAGACAAATAATAATGATGGGGTTGGCAAGGCTATAGAAAAAGTATTAAATATGCAATAATTTTACGGGGGAATTTATGAGAATATATTTAGTAAGACATGGAGAAACAATTTGGAATACTGAGGGAAGAATACAAGGTTGGAAGAACTCAAACTTAACAGAAAAGGGAATTGAAGATGCTAAGGCACTGGGAAAATATTTAAGAGATGTTGATTTTCAATGTGCATTTACAAGTCCATTTCAAAGAGCAATAGATACAACAAAATTTATTTTAGGAGATAAAAATATTGTTATAACCTCAAATGATAATTTTAGAGAATTAAATTTTGGTACATGGGAAGGCAGAGTTTTCCAAGATGTTAAGGCTGAGTATCCAGAGCAGCACTATAACTTATGGAATAAGCCAGAAGCATATACTCCTGTAGATGGTGAATATTTGGAACAGTTTAGAGAAAGAGTAAGACAAGGTATAAATGATGTAATAGATAGCAAGTATGATGGAAATATTTTATTGGTTACACACGCATTAGTGGTGAAATCCATATATAGTATTGCAAGGAATCTACCTGTAGATAAAATTTGGGATACTCCAAGGATTGGAAATACAAGTCTTACCATATTAGAAGTAGATAAAGTAGCAAGAACTATTAGCATTCTTCAGGAAGCAAGCACAAAACACTTAGAAGCAGAACCAGTTTTATAATTATGAATGATGAACTTAGTTAATGATGAGTTATGAATGATGAATGATGAATTGAGGAATAAACTCCTTAAGGGAGTTTAGAAAGGATGAAATTTATAGAAACTCTGCGAGTTTCTTCATTAATTCATAATTCATAATTCATCATTCATAATTAAATAAGAGTGTATGCTAAAGCAGTTATTGTTTTTGCATCAATTATTTCACCGTTTTTTATCATATTCTTAACTTCTTCAAGGGTGAAAATTTCTACTTCTGTAAATTCATCGAAATCTTCATGTTTTTCTGCTAGAGAAAGATTTGTTGCTTTATAAAGATATAGTAATTCATCACAATATCCAGGAACAATAGCAACAGTTCCAAGATGGAATAATGAGCTAGCTCTATAGCCTGTTTCTTCTTCTAGTTCTCTATAAGCACAATTTTCAGGAGCTTCATTTAAGGATAATTTTCCAGCAGGAATTTCATAAATAACCTTATCTATGGATTTTCTAAATTGTTTTATTAATATTATGTGATTTTCGTCTATAAAAGGAATTATTCCACAAGCACCAGGGTGTTTAATAATATCTCTGTTAGCTTCATTACCATCAGGCAATTGAACTTTTACTTTAGTAAATGTTAGATAATCACCTTTATATATTATTTCTTCGCTTAATGTTTTTTCTGAAAGATTCATATAAAAATACCTCCATAAAATTATATATAGATTATATCATACTGTATGAAAAATTTTTTTAGGGGTATATTTACAATAGGAGTTCAAATTTTTGGTAAACAGTATTATTATTTAATTATACATAGCAGTAGGATTAATATGCTGTTTATGAAATATAAAATAGGGGTGGGTTATGGAAAAGAATTATTCAAAACTTTTATGGGGGTTAGTAGTATTAGCAGTTGGTGTTATTTTCACAGGTAATGTATTGGAGCTATGGTATATAGATGTATTTTTCCCAGGTTGGTGGACTATGTTCATGATTATCCCAGGTTTAGTATTAATATTAAGGGATGGATTCAATGTTGGTTCGGTAATTTTATTAGTAATAGGTGTTATTTTATTATTTGATAGTTGGGATATATTTGATACAAGATTAATTTGGAGATTAATAATACCAATTGGAATAATAGCCATAGGTATTTCTTTAATTTATTCCTTTTTTAAAGGTGAAAATACAAAAGAGAAAGTTACTGTGGAATATACAGAAGGAACTTATGAGGATAATAATGGACACAAGTATAGTAAAAACTTAAAGTATGATAATGATGAATATGCTAATTATTCAACTGTATTTGGTTCATCAGAGTTTAAAAATTCAAGCCAAAATTTAAAACATGTTAAAATTGAAGGTGTTTTTGGTGGAGTAGTTGTAGATTTACGTGATGCAAAATTCAATGATGATGTAACATTAGAAATAAATACTGTATTTGCAGGGATAGATATATATGTACCTGATGATGTACGTATTATAACTGTGTCAAGTACTCCAATTTTTGGTGGATTTTCTTTTAGAAAAAATAAGGAAATAGAAAATATTCCAAAAGTAAAGGTAAAATATGTTGCTATATTTGGAGGAATAGAGATAAAATAAAGCATAAATATAAAAAACAAAGGATGGTGCATATGAAAGTTGTAATTATTGGAGGAATTGCTGCAGGAATGAGTGCAGCAGCTAAATTAAAGAGAATGTCTCCTAATGATGAAGTTATTGTGTATGAAAAGGGAGATATAGTATCATTTGGAGCATGTGGATTACCATATTATGCAGGAGGATTTTTTGAAGATCCAAATGAAATGATAGCAAGAACGCCTGAAGAATTTAGAGCATCAGGAATAAAGCTTTTTACAAATCATGAAGTAATGAAAGTTGATTTTGGTGGTAAGAAATTACAGGTAAAAGATCTGATGACTGGAGCTTCTATTGAAGAATCATATGATAAATTGATGATTGCTACAGGAGCTTCAAGTATAATTCCTCCAATTAAGGGGATAGATTCAGAAAATGTCTTAACACTTAAATCAATGGAAGATGGATATAAAGTAAGAGCTCTTATGGAAGATAGCAATATAAGAAGAGTAACTGTAATAGGTGCAGGATTTATAGGAGTAGAGGTTATTGAAGCTGCTAAAAAGAATGGTAAAGAAGTTACTGTAGTGCAATTGCAAGATAGAATTTTAGCAGAAGTTTTTGATAAAGAAATAACAGATTTGTTAGAAGAAGAAATAAGAAACCATGATGTTAATTTATTATTAGATGAAACAGTAATGGAGATTAATAAAAAAGAAAACATAACTACTATTAAGACTGATAACAGAGAGTTTGATACTGATATGGTTATTGTTGCCACAGGTTTTAGACCAAACACAGCTTTCTTAAAGGATAGTGGAATTGAAATGCTAAAAAATGGAGCAATAGTTGTTGATAAGTATGGTAAGACTTCTATAGAAGATGTGTATGCTGCTGGGGATTGTGCCACAATCAATAGTGCCATAACAAACAAAGCCATATATGTACCATTAGCTACTGGAGCAAATAAGCTTGGTAGAATAGTTGGTGAAAATTTAGCAGGAGCTAATAATGCTTTCCAAGGTTCATTGGCATCAAGCTGCATAAAAGTCATGAATATGGAAGCTGCTAGAACTGGTCTTTCAGAAAAGGAAGTAAAGGCATTAGGCTTTGACTATAAAACTAAGTTTATCACTGATATGAATCAAACTAGCTATTACCCAGGAAGACAAAAAATATATGTTAAGCTAATATATGATGCTCATACTAAAGTAATTTATGGTGGTCAAGTGGCTGGATATAAGGATGCTGTGCAAAGATGTAATGTTATAGCAGCATGTATATATGGAAAAATGACAACTGAACAATTAGGAATGCTTGATTTAAGTTACGCACCTCCATTCTCAAGAACTTGGGATGTATTAAATGTAGCAGGAAATGTAAGTAAATAAAAATTAATCTATATCGAAATAACTTTCGATATAGATCATAAAAAAGGAATTCGAATTTGAATTCCCTTTTTTGCATATAATAAGCTTATTAAAAGCTTTAAATAGATAATATAAACTATTCTTTAAGAAATTTATATGTTAATTTAGATTTTGTAAAACCATAAGCTGCCATTATAAAGAATATAGGAATAGCAAAATATCTATATCTTGGTTGAACTTCCAATATTAAATGAGCTAAGAAGTAGCCAATCAATATTATAAGGAAAAGGAAACTATAGTTAAATTTATCTTTTTCCTTAATTATATTAATAACACCTAAAAGGGCAAATGTTATAATTATTATGTACTGTATTTTTTCAAGTTTTAAAAGGGCATTATATAAGTTAGTATTATCTATGTTATCTGAGAAAGCAAAGCTTATAGATGTATCATTGGAAGCCCACATAGGAACAGTTTTAGATGCCATGGTTACAAGTAAGCTCACAGGATTATTTAACCTTGCTGATAAGAGTGTTTTATGACCTTCATTTCTCAAATAATTATTGTATTTACAATCTTTAAGGCTAATAATGAGCCAGAAAATATTTTTAATAAGATGGCTAAAAACATAGTATATCCTAATTGATATACCCATGTATTAAAATAGTAGTTATTTAGTAAGGCATCTTTATTTCCGTTAACTATATCCATAGCACCGTCATACATTATCTTAAAGTCAGAAATAGGTTGTGTATCTATTGATAATATCCATATAAGTCTAATAATAAAAGCAAATAGAAATAGATAAACTGGGAAAAGCTTATTACATTTCACTTTATAAAGAAAGGTGGCAGAAAGTACTAATACCATAGAAATAATAATAAGGATTATTACTTCATAGAAATTATTGAATTTAATTAAATTTTGAAAGCTTATAATTCCTATATAGTTAAGTAAAGTTATAGCTGAAAAAATAGCTAAAGAAAAGTATAGTACTATTTTTTCAGATATATTTTGTATAAAGTTTTTAGAATTCATCATTCACCTCATATAATTCTAGTTGAGTATTTAGTTCAGAAACAGTTTTTCCTAAAGCCTCAATGGAATCAGCTTCCTTCTGAAGCTTTTCTTTTAATTTAGAAAGCTCAGTTTGTTTTGCTTTAAGGGTTGCTTCATTTTCTATATTAGATTTCTCTAATGAAGAAATTTCTGAAGAAGATGAAGTTATTCTTCCTATAAAGAAACCAGCAAAGATGGAAATGATGCATATTATAATTACTGCTAGATGATTAGTTAGTTTTTTATTTTTTCTTTTATGTCTTCTTTTTATTTTATCCATAATAACCTCTTATAAATATTTATTCTAATTAACATTTCTATTAGTTGTTGAATTTTATTCAGTATTTGAAGAATCATCTATATCACCATCGGTATCAGGTGATGAATCAGAAATCATATCATCTTCATCTATTGAAGGAGGTGTAGATTCTACGTTTTCATTATTATCCAAATCTATACCAGGTCCAGGTGTATTATCAACAGGACTATTGTTTTCAGGTAAAGTAACTGCTGGAGGTACTGATGCTTCAGGATTATTTTCAATTATTGGTGAGTTTCCATAATTTAAACTACTATCAGAGGAATTATCAATAGAATTAGAGTTTTCATTATGTCCATATGTTGAATAAGAATGTTCCTGTTCATAGTAGTGATAATAGCTTGTATCTTTTTCATCCTCTGGCAATGAAAGATCTAAATCTACATCCTCTTCATCTTCTGTTTCTATAGTTTCTTCAATTTCTACTCCCAGTGAAAGTTGCAGGTTTTCTTTTTGTGATTTTAATGATGAAATTTCTTCCTTAGCACCAAGGATTTGTTTTTTTAAAGAAATTATCTCTAAATCTATTTCTTCTAAATTTGATAATAGTTTTTTGTTTCTGCTTGTTATTTCAAGAGATTTACCTTCATCGTGATTAATAGCTTTAGTTAGCAAGAAGGTTAAGGTAAAGCAGCCAATTCCACATAATAGTGGTATCAATATTTTTTTATTTAAAAATTTTGAGTTCATTTATGTCCCCCTAATAGTATGTATTTATAAAATATTAACTATATTTATTATCGTTAGTAGTACACATAAAATTAATACAAAAGTAAGTGGAATTTGTCAAGGAATAAATAACCTATTTTGGTGAAAAAGATAGAAAATCATAATTTTTTTGCAGAAGAGAAATATAACTATTATGAATAAATATAAATGAAAAGCAGAGATATACTATATATAAACATAATTATATCTTCATTGGTATAAGGGTTATTAAAATATCTACAAATATGATTATACAAAAAATCGCAAAATATGATATATTATTTAATAGGCTTATAATTAAATTTAATAATACGTTAAATGGAGGAAGATTATGATAGATATGCATTCACATATTATTTATGGAGTAGATGATGGATCTAAAAATAAAGAAATGACTTTGGAGATGCTAAAGTTATCTATTGGATGTGGAGTTAAAAAAATAGTGGCCACACCTCATTATATGAAGGGAAGATTTAACGTTGAATATGGTGAGATAAAAGATAAAATAAATGAATTAAGACAAATTGTAAATGAAGAAAAATTAGACATAGAACTATATTGTGGACAAGAAGTTTATTATAGAGAAAATATATTGGAGTATTATGAGGAAGGTGCCATTGGAACTATCAATGATAGCAGGTATATGTTAATTGAACTTCCAATGAGGGAATTTGATGTTAATAATGTTATTGATAATTTATATGAACTAACATTAAAGGGAATTGTACCAATTATTGCTCATCCAGAAAGATACATACCATTTATTAAAAAGCCTAGTTTAATTAATGATTTTATTAAAGAAGGATATTTATTTCAGTTAAATGCAGGTAGTATAGTGGGTGATTTTGGCAAGGAAGTTAAGAAATTAGCATTGAATTACTTAGGCAATGGGGTTTATTATATATTTGGGTCAGATGCTCATTCTGATGGAAGAAGAAACACACATATGTCAGAAGATTGTTTAGAAATTTTAAGTAACTATAAAGGTGAGTTTATTAAAAATGGACAACTAATCTTAGAGGATAAAGAAGTAAAAAGAAAAATAATTGCTGGTCACTGGTAAAATATCTTTCGTTACTTGCATATCCATTTCCAACTTCTATTAAACGTATTTCACCAAATGGTGTGGTACGCTTAAGCATATAACAAAGTACACTGCGTACAAGCTTTGGATTATAGTACACAAGGGGTAATGCGTGCTGAAAATTATCTCTGGCACTCGCATGAACTCCCAAATCGTAATCATAGATCGCGCCTTGCGGTATTTTTGTTTCGTTGTAATATTCACTATAAGTCGCCATGGCTTCTAAATTATAAGCGTGCCATCTCATTTCCTTTCTTAACTTTTCATCTTTTTCATTTTCTTCTTCCTCTCTATTACCATTTCTTTTCATATTCCAGATTTTCGCAGGATTTTTCACGATGCCGTAGCAAACTTAGAGCCTACTGTCCCTTTACTAGCTTTAGTTCAACTTTCTGATTCTACTATCATTTCCTTACAAATCTTTTCCATAGAAGAAACACCGTGTTCAAAAGTATAACCAACTATCATTGGAATAATCTTTTTTTCACCAACTTCTAGTGAAAATTTATATTGTGCTGAAATTTCATTATTGGCATCTGACAATATAACATCTTCTAAAAGCGATTTTATAAATAACG
>OOCW01000926.1_pt1 | contig 24264 bp, 17 predicted proteins | sample 1671201 | NCBI WGS metagenome assembly OOCW01 (sample SAMN06348132, study PRJEB24527) | human gut metagenome | biome: human gut; feature: ankylosing spondylitis patient; material: feces | host: Homo sapiens | place: China | collected 2015-10
TTGTGGTATTAAATTTAGACATTTAGAAGATCGTATTGCACCATATAATTACTTAAATGGTGAAGCACCTCATAGTAGTTTCTGTGAAAACACTAAAATAGCAGGTGTAACAGGAGCCTCATTCATGGTTGCTAAAAGTAAATTTATGCAAGTTGGTGGATTTACTGAAAGTTATATATATGGTTATGAAGATGTAGACTTAAGCTTAAAGTTAATTAAGAAAGGCTATGAAAATTACTTAATACCAGACTCTAAAGCGTTTCATTTTGAATTTGGAACACAAGCAACACAAGCAGCTGCCAATATAACTAAAAGAAGACTTAATAATATTAAAATCTTTAAAGCTACTTGGCAAAAATGGTTAGAAAAACAATACACAGAGAGTATTTTCACTGGAAATAAAGAAATCTTTGATAAACAAATTAAGGTAGCCTTTGCTGTAACAGAAGCAGGAGAAAATGTAAGTGCAGGTGATTACTTTACTGCTATGGAATTTGGAGAGGCTATGAAAAAACGTGGTTGGGAAATTGAATTCCTGAAACGTAAAGGGCCAGAAGATTGGTATCAAGTATCAGATGATGTAGATATGGTAATTGCGTTATTAGATGCCTATGATATTAGAAAGGTTAAGTGCAATAACAAAAATCTTATTACAGTAGCATGGGCAAGAAACTGGTTTGAAAGATGGGCAAATCAACCATTTATTCATGATTATACTTATGTAGTCGCATCTAGTGAGTTAGCTTGTGAATACATGGAAAATATAATTGGCAAAAAGGTTCACTTATTAAAGATTGCAAGTAATAAAGAACGTTTTACAGTTCAAAGAGAAGTGAATAAAGATTTAGAATGTGATTATTGCTTTACAGGAAGTTACTGGAATGACCCAAGAGAGATTATTGACATGCTTAATCCTGCTAAACATCCACAATATAAGTTTAATATTTATGGTGCAAACTGGGATCAAATTGAGAAGTTTAGACCATATAATCAAGGGTTTGTGTCATATGCAACAATGCCAGAGATTTATGCCTCTACGAAGATTGTTATCGATGATGCTAATCGTGTAACTAAACCATTTGGTTCAGTGAATAGTAGGGTGTTTGATGCTTTAGCAAGTGGCGTACTAATCCTTACAAATGGTGTTTTAGGTGCTGAACTTACATTTAATAAAATGGTACCAACATTTACTAGTGAAGAAGAGTTAGATGCATTATTAGAAGAGTATTTAGGTAATGATGAAAAACGATTAGAATTAGTGAAAAAACTACAAGATTATGTACTTCAATATCATACATATGATAATAGAGTGGATGAGCTTTTAGAAATCTTAGGTTACGAAAAGCCTAGAAAGACAATTATCATTAAAACACCTGTGCCAAGAGCTGAAATAGCTAATGAATGGGGGGATTATCACTTTGCATTAGCATTAAAAAGAGAATTTGAGAAACTAAATGTTGAATGTAGATATCAATTCTTAAATCAATGGAATGAAGATGATACTGATGCTGATGCCATTATGGTACTTAGAGGTTTAAGTAAATATGAACCTAAGAATTATCATTATAATATTATGTGGAATATTTCTCACCCAGATAAGGTGACAACAGAAGAATATTATGCGTATGATCAAGTATATATCGCTTCAGAAAAATGGTCACAGGAAATTAAAGAACGTAAGGCTAACGACTATACATGCATTGATACATTATTACAGTGTACAGATACTAACGTATTTAAGCCAGACGAATCTGATGAAGAAAGATATGAATTACTATTCGTAGGTAATTCTAGAAAGATTTATAGAAAGGTAATTAAGGATTTATTACCTACTAAATATAATTTGTCAGTGTTTGGGACTAACTGGAAAGGTTTAATAGATGACAAATATATCAAAGGTGAAAATATACCAAATACAGAGTTATATAAACATTATGGTAGTGCTAAGATAGTACTTAATGATCACTGGGATGATATGAGAGAAAAAGGCTTTATATCTAACCGTATCTTTGATGTACTTGCGAGTAAAGGTTTCCTTATTACTGATGAAGTTTTAGGATTAGAAAAATACTTTGAGGATAGTATTGTAACTTATACAGATAAAGCAGATTTAGCAGAGAAGATAGAAATTTATATGAATGACGAAAGTAAACGTAAAGAAAAAATAGAAAAAGGTTATGAAATAGTTAATGGCAAACATACCTTTGAAAAACGTGTTATTCAAATGGTACAGGATTGGCAGCATACATAATATTTAATGATAAGATGAAGAGATATCGAAAGCTACTAGGAAAGGTGACTTCGATATCTTTTCTATGTAAAAATCATAGTGAGATAGACTTGTTAGAAGTAAAGAAAAGTAGATCTATCTTATTATTGCTTTTTGATAGAGTATTATTTTGGTAGTATAATAAGAATATAGTAAACAAGAAAAAGATATAAGAGGGACAATATATGAAGATTACAATAGTAGGAATAGGTTATGTAGGTTTATCTAATGCTGTTTTATTAGCACAAAATAATATAGTAACGGCAGTAGATGTAATAAAAGAAAAGGTAGATTTACTCAATTCAAAGAAATCACCAATCGTGGACAAAGAAATAGAAGAGTATTTATCTACGAAAAAGCTTAATTTAATAGCTACTACAGATATTTATAAGGCTTATAAAGATGCAGAATATGTTATTATTTCAACACCAACAAATTATGATTCGGAAAAGAATTATTTTGATACAAGTACAGTAGAAGATGTAATTATAAAAGTGTTAGAAATCAACCCACAGGCAACTATAATTATTAAATCTACAGTACCTGTAGGGTATACAGAAAAAGTACGTAAGACATTTAATACAGACAATATTATTTTTTCACCTGAATTTTTGAGAGAAGGAAAAGCATTGTACGATAACCTTTATCCTTCACGTATTATAGTAGGAGAAAAGTCACCTCGTGCAGAGAAATTTGCACAATTACTAGTGAAAGGTGCTACTAAAGAAGATATTCCAGTACTTTTTACAGATTCTACTGAAGCAGAGGCAGTAAAGTTATTCTCTAATACTTATTTAGCATTAAGAGTAGCATACTTTAATGAGTTAGATACTTATGCAGAGTTAAAAGATTTAGATACAAAGCAAATTATTGAAGGGATATGTTTAGATCCAAGAATAGGAAATCATTATAATAATCCTTCATTTGGTTATGGAGGATACTGCTTACCTAAGGATACAAAACAACTTCTTGCAAATTATGAAGATGTTCCTAATGAGATTATTAAAGCTATAGTCGAAGCTAATCGTACAAGAAAAGACCATATAGCTGATATGATTTTAGCTAAAAATCCACAAATTGTAGGAATATATCGTTTAACGATGAAAAAAGATTCAGACAACTTTAGAGCCTCATCAATCCAAGGGATTATGAAAAGATTAAAGGCTAAAGGTGTTGAAGTTGTTGTATATGAACCAGTTTTAAAGGAAGAAACATTTTTTGATTCAAAAGTTATTAAGGATTTTGAGGCATTTAAAGAAAAGTGTTCTGTTATTGTGGCAAATAGATTTTCAGATGACCTTAAAGATGTAGAAGATAAGGTTTATACACGAGATTTATATGATAGAGATTAAGCGAGGGAATATTATGAGAATACTTATAACAGGTGCAAATGGTCAATTAGGTTTAGAGATTCAAGCACAATTAAAGCAACAAGCTGGTGAACATATAGTAATTCCAACGGATTATATGACATTAGATATTACAGATTTAAGTCAGATAAAAGCAAAACTTCTATCTGAAAAACCAGATGTAGTCATCAACTGTGCAGCACATACTGCAGTTGATAAATGTGAAGAAGACATTGAAAATGCATATAAAATCAATGCCTTAGGTCCTAAAAACCTTGCTATTGTCTGTGATGAAATTGGTGCAAAACTTGTACAAGTTTCTACTGACTATGTATTTAGAGGTGATGTGCCAGGCGCTAGACGTGAGGATGATGTTACAGGACCACAAAGTATTTATGGGACAAGCAAGTTACTTGGTGAAGAGTATGTAAAAACATTTTGTAAGAAACACTTTATCATTCGTACAGCGTGGCTTTATGGTGAAGGCAATAACTTCGTACGTACAATGCTTAAACTGGCTGAAACAAACAAAGAGTTAAATGTAGTAGGTGACCAGTTTGGTTCACCAACTTCAACAGTAGATTTAGCAAAAGCAATTATTGATTTAATACAAACAGAATACTATGGCACATTCCATGGTACATGCGAAGGAGAATGTTCTTGGTATGACTTTGCTTGCAAGATTTTTGAGTTTAAAGGCATTGATATCAAAGTAAACAAGGTAACAAGTGAACAATTTGTAAGACCAGCAAAACGTCCTAAGTTTAGTGTATTAGATAACTTTATGTTAAAGCTATATGGATTAAATACTTTTAGACAGTGGGAAGAGGCCTTAAAGGAGTATTTAGAGAAATAAGATTAGATAATAATGTAGTGAAAGAGGAGCTATTATAAAAATAATAGCTCCTCTTTATACGTAGATAATATTTTAATAAGATATTGTTCAAATAAAATTACAATAGACAATTTTGAATATTAAAAAATTTTAAATAATATGTATAATTGTATTTATAATATAGAGAGGAGAGAAAGTATGAAAAGAAGAATAGCAAAATTTTTATCATTTACATTAGTATTTACAACAGTGGTAATACCCAATTATGCTAGTAACAGTTTCATTGCAACAGCTACACCAAATTCGGAGAATAATTGTGTAATGCTTAGTTGGAATGTACCTGATAGTACTGCAGCACACTCGTATATGGTTTATCAGTGGCATGAAGGAGATGAAGACTATCAAAGTATTCCAGCAAAAGACGAGGTGAAAGTATTAGAAGTCTATCCATATCAGTCTGGCCTAAAAGGATGGGTAGAAGCATATGGACAAGGTAAAATTACATGTGATTCTATTAGCATAGATGAGTTTAATATGAAATCTTCTATTATGTGGGATTATGATGTTATTGTATTTGGATTTTGGGATTATAATAATAGATTAGATTTGAATGAAACTAGTAGACAGCAAGTAGAGGAATATATAAAGTCGGGAAGAGGTGTACTTTTTGGTCATGACACTGTTTATGAGAATAATACCCAATTTGCTTTATTAGCACCATATGTTAATCTAACATTAGATGGGACATTGAGTATAAATGATGATAAGATAAACATTACGAAGAAGGGATTATTAACAAATTATCCATATCATATAGGTGAGATAGGAACAGAGCTAACAATTCCAATATCACATAGTACAAAGCAAATAGCACATGGTGATATTTGGATGAGATTTGAAAAAGATGATTCATTTTATTTAACAACATGGAATAACTGTGCAATGATTCAGACAGGGCATTCAAAAGGTGCAGCAACAGAAGATGAACAGAAACTTTTAATGAATACAATTTTTTATCTAGCACAAATTACAGAAAAAACTTCTGCCGAGCTTCATATAGGTCAAGATTTAACTGGGCCAACGTTACCTATCTGTACGGGTAGTAACATTGATTATGCAAATGGTACGATTAATTTAGCACTGACTAGTGAAGATCAAGGTGATACCTATAATTATTATGTAGAGGCAACCAATTTAAAGACAGATGAGAAACAAAAATCTAATACTGTAACTACAGAAGTGGTAACAGGATTAAAGGGATATTCAATTGTTACAGATAATAATCCAGCAACAGTTCCAGATGATACTATTGAAGTAACAAATGGTAATTATGAAACTACATTTGATAAAACAAAAGCGACTTATATTCATGTTAAAGCAATTGATAATGTAGGAAATGCATCAGAGGTATTACATTTTGAAGTTAAAGATTCAATAGCACCTACAATGCCAAGCATAAAAGAAATCAGGAATGAAAAGGATGAATTTAATACGAAGTTAGTATTAGTGCAAGGAGAAGATTATGAATCCGGTATTGCAAGGCATGAATATCGTTTAAATAACGATGAATGGCAAGAATGGAAAGAAAACTTAGAGTTTAAAAGCTTAGTAGATGGTAATTATATACTTGAAGTTAGAGCAGTAGATAATGCAGGAAATGACAGCATAATTAATAAATTAGAATTTAAAAATGTATATCATCAAATTCAAGAAGCAATAGAAGCCGTAGACAAGGCAGAGGAAACCTTTACAATAGAAGATTATGAACATGCTAGAGAATTAGTTGATGCATTAGATGAAAGTGATATTAAAGATGAATTAACGGAACGTTTAGATATGATGAAAGAAATTCTTGAAGAAGAAATACTGATGCAAGAACTCAAAGAAATTAAAAAGGGCGTTTCAGATGATAACATTAGCGAGGAGGAGTTTGACAAATTAGTAGAGCGCTTTGAAATCGCTAAAGAAAAGGTTAAAGGTGTTGAAGATCCTTATACTAAAAAACGTATGCAAAAGCTAGTAGATGAGATAGAAGCAATTATAGCAGCTAAGAAACATCATTTAACTGAGAAAACATTTAATCTTACTGCTGTACCACAAATTGAAACAAATAATGTGGCATTAGACTGGCATACAGATATTAACTTATTAGATTATACATACCGTATTTTTGCAAGTCATAATGGCAGTCAGGTACAAAGCATACCAGCTAAAAATGAAGTTAAAGTATTAGAAGTATATCCAAGTAGATCTTATTTACCAAAATGGATTGATAGTTACGATACAGTTGGTAAACTTACATGCAATGCAGTAAGTATTGAACAGTTTAATGAAAACCCTGAGATGGCATGGAATTATGATGTAGTTGTTCTTGGGTTTGCGGATTCATATAACCGTAAAGATTTGATAAAGACAAGTGCAGATGAGCTTAAGACATATATAGAATCAGGTAAGAGTGTATTATTTAGTCATAATACATTGAGCAATTATTATCCTAGACCAAATTTAACATCTTTAGCTTCTTATTTAAAGATACAAACAACAAGTAATAATTCAATGAAAGCAGTTTCAAAAGCTTATATTACACAAAATGGAGGACTTATAAATTATCCTTATGCAGTTGGTAAATTAGATGAAGAAGTTATTGTTCCTCCAACACATGCGTATGAAGTAGCAACAGGAGATGTATGGGTAAAGCTTGGAGATAATGATCAATTTTATTTAACAACTTGGAATAACTGTGCCATGATTCAAACTGGACATGATCCTAGAACAACCAATGAAGTAGAGCAAAAATTACTATTAAATACACTATATTACTTAGGTCAAATTACAGAGGCTACAACTAGAGTGGATTATATGGGACAAGATATAGATGCGCCTACTATGCCAGAAATGTTAGATATTCAAACAGAGACTGCAAATGCTAAACTTAGCTTTAATTTAGTAAGTGAAGATCAAGGGACAGACTACAGTTATTACGTAGAAGCAACCTGTCTCAAAGATCAAAGTAAGGTACAATCAACGACAGCTTCAGCACTTATGCTATCTGGGTTAGAGGGTTATTCAATAGTGATTGATGAAGCTGAGAATACGATTCCAGATGATGTGATTGATATAACTGATAATGCTTATGAAGTAGACGTAGATTTCTCTAAACCATTTTATGTTCATGTTAAGGCAATTGATAAAGTAGGTAATAGCTCAGCAGTGAAACACTATTATTATACAGATACAGTTGCACCCACAACTCCTAGCTTGAAGGTAGAAGAGGACATTTTAAAACTTGTACCAGGTGAAGACTATGGATTTGGTATAGCAACTCACCTATATAGTGTTAACGGTGAAGCGTGGAAAGAGTGGAATGGTGATATTAACTTATTAGAACTTGAAGACGGTGTGTATACATTTGCTATAAAAGCAATTGATAAGGCACAACATGAAAGCGAAGTATATACATATACAGCTAATGTTTCTTATCATCAAGATGCTGTAAATATATTATTAGATAAATTACAAGAGTGTAAGGTAGTATTTGAAAACTATGAGATTACACAAGATGAATTCGAAGAAACACTTTCTATATTTGAAGCATTACAAGAACAAGCAAGCAGTATAGAGGATATCGACAATAAACTTGATGATAGTATTTCTGAAATTAAAGTGGTTTTAGAACAACGTGAAGCTGCTGCAGAAGCAGATAGCGCAAAGGCCGTTCAATATTTACGTTTAGCAGAGAAATATCAAAAAGAAAGTTATATAGAAAAAGCTAAAAGTTATGTGGAAGATTTAATTGCTTCTATATTTAGAAGTAACCTTATGCAACGTTTAGAAGAGCTTATGGCAAGCATCGGTATGGAAGAAACTATAGAGGTTGAGAATGAACAAAGTAATGAACAATCTCAAATTGAAAGCCAAGTAATATTAGTAGAAGAAATAGAAACTGTGTATGAAGAGGAAGAAACTATATATTGTGAAGAGCAACAAAATAGTACTGAACAAGTAGAAGAAGCTACTACACAAGAGGAAATAGAGAGTAGTCAGGAATAAGCAGACATAATAAAAATATGAGAGAGAATCTATTAAATAGTTATAGAGTCTCTCTTTTTTTTGCATCTCATGTCCAAAGTGTAATAAATGTCCTAAATCAAAAATAAAATATTAAAGGACATTAAAGTGTACAGTTTATAAAAGGAAGGAGAAGCAAATATGGCAAAACAAAAGGTAAATCATTTTAAGCTAACGTTAAATCCTATAGCAGATACCAAATCCATAGCTTTAAGTTGGCAAAAACCTAATGAAGAAAGCAATTATATTTATAAGATATATGGTAGAAATACAAATAAAGATGCTAAGTTTAAAGAATTAAGACAGTATAAGATACGTGTATTAGAAGTATATCCTAAGGAAGCACAACTTAAGTATTGGATACAAGAGTATGGATTAGGTCAAATAGAATGTTTTTCTATGCCAATAGAAGCTTTTAATAAAATTCCAGAAGAAGCCTGGAATTATGATGTGATAGTCTTTGGGTTTGCCGATATGAATAGAGGAAAAGATTTAAATGAAAAGAGTGCAAAGGTGGTAGAGGAGTATATTAAGGCAGGAAAAGGTGTTTTATTTGGACATGATACAGTAACCACATCTAAGACTTATTTTAGAAAATTTGCAGGGGACCTTAAGCTCAAGCTTGAAGAACAAAGTGATAGGCAATTGTCGTGGTGTAGTCGTATTTGTGTGACGAAGAAGGGTGCATTAACCTCTTCGCCTTATGAACTAGGCAAGATCAATACCAAGTATGGTATACCTACATCACATAGTAATTTTCAGTATCCATCAGGGGATGTTTGGATGATATTCGAATCAGATCAAAGTCCATATTTAACCACATGGAAGAACTGTGCATTAATTCAAACAGGACACAGTGATGGTAAACCAACTAATGAAGAGCAAAAACTGCTCATCAATACATTGATGTATCTTGTGAAAAATATAAGAACGGTTACTTATTTAAATGAAGAAAGTAGTGGGGAAAGCGAAAAACAGAAATTTGAAATAGAAAACTTGAAAATAGATATAGAGACCAAGAAGATACAATTTGATATTAAACATAAGGAAAATAGAAGCCAATATGAATATTATATACAAGCAATAGATTTAGATAAGGGGAGTAAGTTAAGTTCAAGCATTGAATCCATTCAGTTAGAAAATGAATTAAAAGGGTATTTAATAACCATAGATAATCAGCCTTATACTATACCAAATCTGGAAGATATCTATAAGAATAGTCATTATGAAGGAACATTAAATAAATTGGAGGATCGTTACATTCATATCTGTGCTATCTATGCTAATGGCAGTACATCAGAAGCATTACATTATTTAGTACCAACTACTTATTGTTAAAGTGAAATAAATAATATAAAAAGTTCACTAATAATTTTTATTTTAGTGAACTTTTTATATGTCTAGGAAAAGGAATAGTATATAATAATACATGGTGATGCTATGGGAAAAATAGATATAAGCATTGTAATTCCAAATTATAATGGAGAGAAATATTTGAAGCCATGTTTAGAGAGTATCTATGCACAGGAGTATCTAGATTATGAAATTATAATTATAGATAATGATTCTACGGATAGTGATTATAAATGGCTTGAAAGTTATGGAGAGATTAAATTTAAACGCCTAGATAAGAACTATGGTTTTAGTAGGGCTGTTAACGATGGGATTAAGATGGCCAAAGGAAAGTATGTATTATTGCTCAATAATGATACTGTATTATGTGAGGATTTTTTAAGCGAAATGTATCATGCTATGGAAAAAGATAAGAAAATCTTTAGCATAAGTAGTAAGATGATTCAATATTATGATAGAGCATTAATAGATGATGCTGGAGATGAATATACCATATTAGGTTGGGCATATAAGAGGGGAGATGGGAAATCAGTTAATGAGTATGTAAAACAGGAAAAAGTGTTTAGTAGCTGTGCAGGTGCAGCTTTATACCGAAAAGATGTTTTTGAGGAAATTGGTTATTTCGATGAAACATTTTTTGCTTATTTAGAAGATGTAGATGTAAGTTATCGTGGCAATATATATGGTTATAAAAATATATATTTACCAACGGCTAGAGTATATCATATAGGTAGTGCCACTAGTGGAAGTAAATATAATAGCTTTAAAGTAAGGTTAGCGGCTAGAAATAATATATATGTACCTTATAAAAATATGCCATTATTACAGCTTATTATAAATAGCCCTTTCTTATTACTGGGTTATCTTGTAAAGCTCTTGTGGTTTAGGCAAAAAGGATTTGGACAAGATTATATTAAGGGAATAGGTGAAGCTTTTAAAAACTTAAAGGCTATCAAACGTACACCATTTAAGTTAAAGAACTTGGGGCACTATATTTATATTGAATGGTTACTTATTAAAAATACATTTATTTATGTTATAGGTAAAGTTATACATAAAGTGCTTAAAATAAATTATACGAAAGAGGAAAAAATAAATGGGTAAATTTAATTTTATAGAAACATCTATTAAAGATTTATATATTATAGAACCTACAATATTTGGTGATCACAGAGGATATTTTATGGAAAGTTATTCAAAACGTGATTTTGAAGAAGCTGGGCTTACAATGAACTTCGTTCAAGATAATGAAAGTAAATCTAAAAAAGGTGTACTTAGAGGACTTCATTTCCAAACAAAACATACACAAGGCAAACTTGTACGTGTAGTTGAAGGAGAAGTTTATGATGTAGCCGTAGATTTAAGAGAAGGATCACCTACTTTTGGGAAATGGAAAGGTGTACTTTTAACAGCAGAAAATAAGAGACAATTTTATGTGCCAGAAGGATTTGCACATGGTTTCTTAGTATTATCTGAAACTGCAACATTCCAATATAAATGTACAGATTACTATGCGCCTGAATATGATGGTGGTGTATTATGGAATGATCCAGATATTAATATTAATTGGCCACTTGAAGATATTGAGGAAGTGTTACTTTCAGATAAAGATAAAGTGCAACAAACATTAAAGCAATTTATGAGCAAAGAGAATCCTTTTAAGTATAAATAAACCTATTAAAAGGTGTTGCAAAATATAATGGAAGTATTATACACTAATAAGTGCATAAGAATTCGATTGAAAAATCAGAAAAGAGAAGGAAGTAGAGGTATTTATTATGAGCAAGATAAAGAAAGCAATAATACCCGCAGCAGGACTAGGCACAAGATTCTTACCAGCAACTAAAGCACAACCTAAAGAGATGTTACCGATTGTAGATAAGCCTACTATTCAATATATTGTAGAAGAGGCAGTAGCTTCTGGAATAGAAGATATTATTATTGTAACAGGGCGTACTAAAAAATCAATCGAAGACCATTTTGACAAATCAGTAGAATTAGAAATGGAACTTGAAAAGCACGGTAAAAATGAACTATTAGAAATCGCACGTTCAGTATCAGATATTGCAAATATTTATTATATCCGTCAAAAGGAACCGAAAGGGTTAGGACACGCTATCCTTACAGCAAGGACTTTTATTGGGGATGAGCCATTTGCTGTACTTCTAGGGGATGATGTCATTACATCAGAAAAACCAGCACTTCAACAAATGATGGAGAAGTACGAAGAATATGGCAGTAGCATTTTAGGTGTACAAACTGTAGCACATTCTGAAGTAAGTAAATATGGGATTGTAGATGGCCATCAAATTGGTGAACGTATGTATACTGTAGAAAATATGGTAGAAAAGCCAAAAGCAGAAGAAGCACCATCTAATGTAGCAGTGCTTGGACGTTATATTATTAATCCAACAATCTTTAAATATCTTGAAAAACAAGAAATTGGTGCAGGTGGAGAAATTCAGCTTACAGATGCACTTTGCAAACTCGCTAAAGAAGAACCAATGTATGCTTATGATTTCGTTGGCAAACGTTATGATGTAGGCAACAAAATGGGCTTCTTACAAGCAACAGTAGAATTTGCTTTAAATCGTGAAGATTTAAAAGATGAATTCAAACAGTATCTCTTAAATATCACAAAGACATTTTAGTTTAAAAGGAATACCAATGGTATTCCTTTTTTATTATTGGAATGTAAATTTTAAGATGTTTAATTGAAAGAAAAAACTGACTAATGTTATAATATTTGGTGGGAGAAATATTACTTATAGAAACATGAATGAGTAACTTTAAAACAAGGAAAGGAGAAGCTACTCATGATGAGTATGGGTAGTAGGATATATTATGGGAATTTTAGTAACAGGTGGTACAGGATATATAGGAAGTCATACAGTTGTTGAACTTCTAGAAAAAGGTGAAGAGGTTATTATCGTTGATAACCTTTGCAACTCTAGTATTGATGTATTAGATAAAATTGAAATGATTACAGGTAAGAGACCTACTTTTTATGAAATAGATCTATTAGATAAAGAAAAACTTGAATTTGTATTTAAAGAACACAAGATTGAATCAGTTATTCACTTTGCGGGACTTAAAGCAGTTGGAGAATCTGTGAAAATACCGCTTACATATTACAAAAATAATATTACAGGAACACTTAACTTATGTGAGCTAATGGAAAAGTATGAATGTAGAAATTTAGTCTTTTCATCATCGGCAACAGTTTATGGGATGAACAATACAGCACCATTTAAAGAAGATATGCCACTTTCTACAACGAATCCATATGGCACAACTAAATTAATGATTGAAAATATTTTACGTGATTTATATGTGGCAAATCATAATTGGCATATTGTACTTTTAAGATACTTTAATCCAATTGGGGCACATGAAAGTGGTTTACTTGGTGAAAATCCAAAGGGTATTCCAAACAATTTATTACCATATGTTATGCAAGTAGCAATTGGCAAACTCGAATGCTTAAGTGTATATGGTGATGATTATGATACAAAAGATGGTACAGGTGTACGTGATTATATTCACGTTGTAGATTTGGCTAAAGGACATCTTTCAGCTGTAAAATATGCTAGAGAACATGAAGGTGCAGAAGCTATTAATTTAGGAACTGGCAATGGCTATAGTGTACTTGAAGTTGTTAAAGCATTTGAAGAAGCAAGTCATAAACATGTTAATTATCGCATTGCACCAAGACGTGATGGCGATATTGCAACTTGCTATGCAGATGCGACTAAAGCAAAAGAATTATTAAATTGGGAAGCTCAAAAAACAATTGATGAGATGTGTGCAGATAGCTATAGATTCATAGAAAAATTAGCAAATGCATAAATAAGAAATGGGAAGAGCACGTCCTAAGTTTTTCGTTTTTACTTGAAGGTTGAAGTTTTTTTGATATAATAATCATTATTATAAGACTAAATAGAGACGGAGAAGGTAGGATGAAGTTATCCATTATTATAGTGAATTATAATACTTATGAGCTCACTAAACAAACAATCGAAGCTGTTATCAGTCAAGAAGTTAGTTTCAAATATGAAATTATTTTAGTAGATAATGCTTCAATAGATGGAAGTATCCAAAAGCTTCAAGAGGACTTTGAAGAAATTATTACACAAGAGAAGTTAAGGGTGTTTAGAAATGGTGAAAACTTAGGCTTCGCCAAAGCTAACAATCAGGGTATGAAAGCTGCTAAAGGACTTTATATATTATTACTTAATTCAGATACAGTAGTCGGGCCAGATTGTCTTGAGAAATGTATGCTAAAAATAGAAAGTGATAATAAGATAGGTGCATTAGGTTGCAAAGTGGTTTTACCAAATGGTCAATTAGATCATGCATGTAAACGAGGGTACCCAACACCTAAAGCTTCTCTTTATTATTTTTTAGGTTTAGATAAAAAGAATCCTATTAAATATGGTCAATATGATGCACTTCATCTAGATGAAGATGAAATAGGTGAAGTAGATGCTTTAATGGGGGCGTTTATGCTTATGCCAAGAGAAGTACTTGATAAAGTGGGATTACTTGATGAAGACTTCTTTATGTATGGTGAAGACATTGATTTATGCTTTAGAATAAAAGAAGCAGGGTATCGTATTTTATATTATCCAGAAACATATATTACACATTATAAAGGTGGAAGTTCAAAGAAGAGAAAAACTAAGGTTATCTATGATTTTCACAATGCAATGTGGATATTCTATAAAAAACACTATTATCAAAAATATAATATGTTGATAACTGGTATTGTTTATTTAGGCATTTGGACAAAATACGGTGTAGAAATATGTAAGAACTTTTTAAGGGGAATCTTTCACTAAGATTTAGAGAGAAATAACTAGAATTAAGACAAATGAGAGTGGAGAGTTGGAAATATGAACAAAGAAGCGATACTACTTTACAATCCAAAAGCAGGACATAGAACAATTAAATTTCAAATCGATGGCATAGCACAGCATTTACAAGAATTAGGTTATAGTTTGAGATTGTATAGAAGTGCTTGTCCTGGTGATATTAAGGACTATATTATTAATTATATAACAGAAGATAACACAGACCTGATATTAATTGCTGGTGGAGATGGTACAATTAATGAATGTATTACAGGAATGGGTATGAAAGATGTGGATATTCCCATATTAATTTTACCAGTAGGAACCGCTAATGACTTTGCTAATTCAGCAGGGATTCCAACTAAGATTGAAGAAACCCTTAACTTAATCAATGATGGCAAGTTACAGTATATAGATATAGGTAAAGTAAATGAAAAGTACTTTGTAAACGTATGTAATATGGGTCTTTTTAGTGGGGTATCTCATACTGTTGATTTAGAAATGAAAAAACGCTTTGGTAGATTAGCATATTACTTTAAAGGATTTGAAGAAGTCCAAAACTATCAAGCTATGGATATGACTATTACAACAGATACTGAAGTCTTAAAGGAAAAGTATATTCTTGTACTTGTCTTCAATGGAAAAGGGGCAGGTGGTATGCTTAAACTTGCTAAAGATGCAGATATTCAAGATGGTAAATTTAATATAGTATGTATTAAGAATGTAGAATTCTTTGAGGTACCAGGATTATTCCTTAAAGTACTTCAAGGAGAACATTTAGAGGATAGTAGAATAGACTACTTTACATCATCTAAAGCAAAAATAGAATGTCATAACCAAGATGCTGAAGGCACTCGCTTTATAACAGATGTAGACGGCGAACAAGGACCAGCCTTCCCACTAAACATCAAAGTACTCACAAACAGATTCAGAGTATGGCTTCCTAAATAATAAAATAACGTTACGGCTCACAAAAGAGTGCTGCAACTAACCATGCAGCACTCTTTTTTTATTTGCCTTAGACCAAAACTTAACCCCTATTTTTCTTATACTAAAATAGCTATTCCCCTATCAATTTACAACCCTATATACTAAAAACGATAAATCCATCATTACCTTATAACTGTACATTTTAATCTCCAACTGCATAAAGTTAAACAATAACCCCATCTATATCTACCTACCTTTCATGATAGAATAATTAACTTATCTCCAGCCCCAAAGAGTCTTTAACGCCTCCTTCTCTCATCCCTAAGGAATATCTAAATAGAAACCGGGAGTAATTGGTGCGACTGGACTACCTGTGTAGTAATTCGATGATAGTCTTAGTGAAGATAATCAATGTGATTTTAGGGAGGGTGTTCGAAGTGAGCGGAGCGAACGAGTTTCCGACCGTTACATTGATTATCAAACTTAGACTATCACGAATTACGGAAGGTGTAGCCCAGTCGCACCAATTACTCCCGTGCCCATTTGGAGATCCCTTGGTAAAATTAACCATAAAGTTGTTTAAGTTAGCATAAAGTGAGGTTAATGTATAAAAAATTTCAAAAATAATACTTGATTTTGGAAAAAATATCCTGTATAACATGTGTATAGCCTTTGGTGGTGGTAAAAAAAGTAAAAAATAAAACACGAGAAGGTGGGATAAATATGATATGGGAGATGTTGTATTGCACATTGTTTTTTATCGTACCTATAGTAGGTATGCTAACAATTATTAGTGTCGAAAGTTTAAAATGCAAAAATGCAATTGATATAGATGAATTAGAAGTAGTAGAGCGTGAAGAAAAAGCAGTAAATGGTGCAAGATATGTAAATGTTATAACTAGTGTTGAGAAGCTGATAACCAACTATTATGGGAAAATGCGGCCGTGTGATCAAAATGCGCAGGGGATAGTTATAGATTTGAATGACTATCGAAAGGAAAGAAAACAGAAAGGTAGAGCATATTCTAGAGATGGGCCTTATAATACAAGCTAATGTCTAGGAATATGCGTTAATATAGATGGACAGGCCATTACTGATAATTACAATAAACGTACATAAGAAATAAAAGTTGATTTAAAAGTAAAGTGATGAAAATAGGAAGTTGTAGAAAAGGTATATGATTTATGTTTATAGCTGGAGAAATAGTGAGCAAATTAAATGTAGAGCTGCATAGTGTAAGAATATGCAAAAAGGGTGCAATAACTATCTTTAGCTAAAGACATAGAAGGTAATAAATGGGTAAAGTAAGGTATTGGGTAAATAGGGTATAGGTATAAAAAGATATAGGTATAAAAAGATATAGGTATAAAAGGCGTAGGTAGTAAATTAGAAGAAAAGGCCAAGGGCTATAAAAAGTGCGTAAATCAGTAGGAGCTTTAGAGTATATAGTGATTTGTATACATAAGGAATGATGTTAGAGTTATAAGTAAGTTTGCACTATTTTATAAAAACAAATGACGGCATTAATCGTCTAAGAGAGTGAACATACCATTTATAATTTTAATGGATTTCTTATAATTGGCGGGTATAGGTTGCTATATAAGAAGTAACTGCAGATGATTAGGTAACAAAGAACAATCCTAGTAGACCGTCTAGGAAAAAGAGAGATGAAAAATAATTTAGGCTTTAGCCTCATATTTAAGAAGCAGGACTTAAAAATGGGTTAGGGACTTAAGGTGTGCGTGAAATATCAAAAAAGAAGGGAGCATAAGTATAAGAGATAGAAAGCATGTTTAAATTAGGCGATAAAGAAAAAGAATAAAAGCGTTTATTAAGGAGACAATGCGAAGTGGAATTTCGCAATGTCTCCTATTTTTGCGTTGTACTTAATTAAACTTATAAAGTATAACAAAAAGATACTGATGAAAAAACAAGATATTTCCCGGAAAATGTTTGTATTTGTAGGATGAAAATTAATAAAAAAATATTTATAAATTTTAGGGAAAGTTATTTTTTAAAACATATATAAGGGTGTAAGGAGGTGATAGAGATGGCAGTCACAACAGAACTTAAAGGCATTAAGTTAGTACTTGACTTAGAAAAAGGTTCTCAAACTGTAAGTAACTGTAATGTAACAGCAACAAACGAAAGTTTAAATGCATTAGGCAAAGCAGTTGCAGGTTTAGTAGATTCTCCAGTAGAAGCTATCGTAAGAGTTGAAGAAAAAATTCTTATTGAAGAATAATCTAAACAAGGTAAAGGGACTCAAGAAAAATCAAAAATAGGAGGTTATAAAAATGGCTGAAATTGCAAAAAAGAATCTAGTATTAATATTTAACACACCATCTGGCGCAGAGGAGAAACTTACAATTAATTCACCAAAAGAGAATCTTACATCAAGGCAGATTAATACTGCCATGGATGCAATCATTCAATCAAAAGCCCTTGGCGAAACTGGGCTTATCTCATCCAAAGCAGAAGCAAAATATGTCATCCAACAAGTAGAAGCCATCGAAATGGAAGAATAAATAAAATTTCCTACATATGGAACAAAAAATCTCAAAGAGACGTCGTATAATTACGACGTCTTTTTATTATATCCAAAGTTATACCTTAATCTAACTAAAACCTAAATACAATCTAAAAATAGTCAAAGAGCTTTCACCTAAAATAAAAACCAAGTAATGCTTTAACTATCTCTTTACTCCCTTAGGTTTGACTAAATAGAGTGTGGGAGTGGGTGAGATGGTCAACACAGATTACGGAGACTGTAGATTGGAGTCTCCAACACCTCCCGCGACCCTATTTATCATATTGTATTTTCAATGGTTTTAGAATAAAATAAAGGAATAAGATATGACAAGAATATTATTAAAGGATTTGTACATAGATAGAATGAATATATATAAGAAAAGGGGATATGAAATGAGTAAGAAAATTATGAGCAAATGGCTTATGGTCCTAGGTCTTAGTACTATATTTACAGTAAATGCTTTCGCAGCAACAATTGCAGACGTACCAAGTTCACACTGGGCATACAGCTCAATCGTTGATATTGAAAAGAAAGGTTACATGAGTGTTAATAGTTCAGGAAACTTCTTCCCAAGTGCAACAATGAACTTCTTTGAAGTATCAGATGTTATGGCCAAAGCTACAGGATATGTAGATGTAGAAGTTAATAAAAATATTGATGAGACATTTAAAAATCAAATTATTAATAACTATAACAAACAAAAAGCTACTTTAGCAGATTATGCTAAAAAGTATAGCGCATGGGATAAATTATATGATCAACAAGTTGCCTATCTTTTAGGTCGTGGTTATATCTCAACAGCTGATCTTGATAAATTCGTGACAACATCAGGTAAAACAACTATGACGAAACAAGATTTAGCAGTATTTATTGTAAGATACTTAGGTAAAGAAACAACAGCTAAGAATACATATAAAACAACTGGTTATGCAGATGAAAGTAGCATTAAAGAAGCAAATAGACCACATGTAGCCTATCTTAAAAGTTTAGGGCTTATTAATGGGAATGGAAACTTTGAACCAAATGCAAAAGTAACAAGAGCATTATGTGCTAAGATGTTTAATGATGCCATTAATTATAAAGCTAAATTAAATACAACAACTACAACACCAAATACAGGTAGTACAACAAATTCAAATACAACAAATGCAGCAAGTGAACAAGTAACTATTAAAAAAGTACTTACTAAAAACGCTGATGAATATTATGTATCATTAACAAGAGGTAGTAATACATCTTATTACACAATTAAAAATACAGTTAAAGTAGTAGATGCACAAGGTAAACAAATCAGTGTGTTATCTATCCCAGCTGAAACAAAAGCGACAGTAACAATTGCTGTAGAAAATGGTACAGAATACATTACAAGTATGCATTTAGTAAATGCTAACACAGAAAATAATACAACAAACAATATACCAAATAATACAACACCAAATACATCATTACAAACTGTATCAGGAACACTCCTTGAACAGGTAAGTAATGGCATTATGCGTATTGTACTTACAGATGGTACAATTAAGGCATATGTATTAGATGTTAACAATATCACATTCTTAAATGGTGTGGCAGCATCTGCTGATGATATTGTAGTAGGAGATAAAGTAACAGTTACACTTCAAGATAATGCAATTCTTAAAGTACAAGCTACAAGTAGTAATACTGAATCAAATATGAACAATACTACTAATAATAATGCAAACAACTCATCAGTAGTAGCTGTTAATGGTGGCGAAGTTACTAAGAAAACATTTACAACAAAAGGTTATATCTTCACTGTAAAAAATGGTGCAAACGAAATCGATGTAACAGTACCAACATCAACTAAAGTTACTAGAAATACAAGAAATAGTGAAGTAGCAGAGATTAGAGTAGGAGATAAAATTTCTATTACTAAAGATGCTGGTATAATAACAGAAGTACAAGCTACAGGTACTAGAAAAACTGTAGTAGGTACTTTAAATTCAATGACTTTATCTGCAAATCCAACAATTACAGTTAAAACAGCAAGTGGATTTGAAACATATGCAGTAGCCGGAGATGCTGAATTCTATGATCAAAAATCAAGAAAGTACATTGCACTTAGAGACCTTCACTTAGGTCAAAGCTTAGATATCGTTTTAGATAGTAAAGAAGCAATTTCTATTGATGTAGAATCAAGTGTAAGTTCAGCAAACTACAAAGCAAAAATTATTGAAGTAGGAAGAAGCTACAGCTATATTGATGTTGTAATAGACTATGATCCAATCTCAGGTGAAAGCCAAGTGCCAAAACGTATTTATACACCAGTGGATTTATCAATTACTTTAGATGGTAAAACACAAAGTAGAAGTGTATTAGAAGAGGGAATGGAATTAGTAGTAACATACGAATATTTAGATGATACAGCACCACAAAAAATCCGAATTTTAAAATAGAAATTTTAAAGACTAAAATAAGCAGCATAGGGGTGACATTAAAAAGGTATGTCACCCTTATATCATTATGTAAGAAAGGAACAGGAAAATGCTAGGCAGAGGGCGAAAAGGCAAAAAAGTTATTAAGATATCAGACCGAAGAAGAAGAGGTCGTAGCGTTAGAGTAGACAATCATATGATTCGTATAGCCGTAGCAATTGGGGTTGGTATAGGTATTTTGTTAGCATTTATGCCAAATGCATATCAAATTAGTATTGATGGCACAGTTGTAGGCGCAATTAAAGATAAAAAGGTCATAGAGCATGCTAAAGAAACTGTAGAAGCACAGTTAAAAAGTGAATATGGCTCAAATATACAGTTTGAAGATGAGCTTGTTTTAAAAAGATACAAAGCTAATAAAAAAGACTATATCCAACCAGAATATCTGGTAACTTATATGCGTAAATCTATGGGAATTCTCATTGAATTTAAAGAAATTCTTGTAGATGGTAAATCTGTAGGTATTGTAGCAACAGATGAAGATGTAGAAGCACTTAAACAGGCACTTAAAGAAAGATATTATCCTGGAAGAGATGTAGAGGTTGAATTTGGAAAAGACGTTAAGATAGTTAATAAGTTTGCTAAAGAAAGTGAGCTGACTAGTATTAATCGTTTAGTAGAAATTTGTAGTGCTACAACACCAAAATCTGTGACTTATACTGTTAAAGGTGGGGATACATTGTACGGTATAGCCCTATCACTGGGGATAACTATAGATAATTTAAAAAGTGCAAACCCAGAATTAAATGATCGCTCAGTATTAAGCATTGGTGATCAACTTAAAGCAAATATTTATGAACCGCTTTTACCATTAAAAATAGTAGAGCCAGCGGTTCAACAAAAGCCAGAAGAAACTACAGCTAATAATCCAGCAAATTAATGGGTTATCAATAAACTAACAGAAGTTAAAGAAAAAAGTTATACACAATAGGGGGTTTCAAATGCAAAAAGTAGCAGTAATAGAAGATGAAAAAACAATTTCGGATATCATTAAGTATAATCTTGAAAAAGAAGGATATGAAGTGCATACAGCGTATGATGGCGAAGAAGGTTTAGAGCTTATCAATAAAGTATCTCCTGATCTTATCATGTTAGATATTATGATGCCTAAGTTAGATGGACTTGAAGTGTGTAAAACTGTAAGACAAACAAAAAATACACCAATTATTATGCTTACAGCTAGAGCTGATGAAATTGATAAAGTACTTGGACTTGAATTAGGTGCAGATGATTATATTACAAAGCCTTTCGGTATGCGTGAGCTTATTGCAAGGGTAAAGGCAAACTTACGTAGAGTAGCTAAACCAGCAGTAGAAGAAGCTAATACCAATCTATTAGTAGAAGATAATTTAACAATGGATCTTTCAAAATATGAAGTTTCAAAAGAAGGAAAAGTAATTGATTTAACACTTAGAGAATTTGAATTGCTTAAATTCTTATGGTTTGAAAAAGGAAAGGTATTCTCAAGAGAAACACTTCTCGAAAAAGTTTGGGGATACGAATATTATGGAGATGTAAGAACAGTAGACGTAACGATTAGACGACTTAGAGAAAAGATAGAAGACGATGCTTCTAAAGCAAGTTTTGTATTAACTAAGAGGGGTGTGGGCTACTATTTTAAAGGATAAGGAAATGAAACTCAGTATACAAATGAAAATTGTCATGATTTATTTGTGCACAATTATCATCATTATGTTAATAAGTGGTACTTTCATTGTTTATTCCACAGAGCAGCGGGATTATAGATCCGTTCAAAGTGAAATGGAACAACTTACAGAATCTATTGCCACTAGATATGAATGGGATTTAAAACAAGAAGATACAGATGAGATATTAAAAGAGTACTTAAACTTAACCAATGGAAAAAGTAAAATTTATCGATTAGATCATACAGGTAAAGTAGAGTGGGGAACAAGTAATGCGATTCCAGAAGGGACAACTGTTGCTGAGGAAGTTGTTATTCGTGCAATCAATACAAGAGAATTTGCTATGGCACCAGTTAATCACTTTGGTGGCATATTAAATGGACGTAGAGAAACAGACTGTGCAAGACCTATTTTAAATGAAAAAACAGGTGGCATCATTGCGATTATATATGTCGTTACAGATATTACAAGTGTTTATGAAAATATGAAACGTATCATGGGCACCATTGCCACTAGTTTAGTAGCTTCTATGTTTATTATGATAGTCTTTGGTATATTTTTCTCTAAGATGATTACAGCACCTATTAAAACATTAACAGTGAGTGCTAAAAAACTTGCAAAGGGCACATCTATTAAACGTATTCCTGTAGAGGCAAATGACGAAATAGGTGAACTCACACAAAGCTTTAACTATATGGCCATGCAACTTGGAAATACCATGGAGGTTATTACAAGCGAAAAGAATAAGCTAGAGAAAATATTTGAACATATGGCCGATGGTGTGATGGCGTTTAATAGACAGGGGGTACTTATTCACGTAAACTCTGTATGTTATGACATGATTGGTGCACACAATATGGGACATCGTTTTGAATCTATTTTTGAGAACATAGATGCACAGATAGACTTTGAAAAATTATTATTTGGTAAGGCAGATAATACTCTTGAGAAAATGGTTAATGTAAACGATAAATATTTAAATATGCATTTTGATGTTTACTTAAATGCAAAGCAGGAACCAGATGGATTAGTAGTTGTTATTCAAGACGTAACAAAGCAGCAAAAGCTAGATGAAATGCGTAAAGAGTTCGTAGCCAATGTATCTCATGAATTACGTACACCCCTTACCACAGTTAAGAGTTATACAGAGACATTAATAGATGGTGCTATAGAAGATAAAGATATGGCAATGCATTTCTTGAATGTTATGGATAAGGAAGCAGATCGAATGACTGCATTAGTTCATGATTTATTAGAACTTTCACGTATTGATAATAGACAAATTCAACTTAATTTCAGTGAAATTGATATGAAAGCTATGCTAGATGAAGTATTAGAAGCGCAAAGTATACATATTGAAAAGAATGGTCATAAACTAATATATAACGTAAATGCAGCGAAGGAATACTATATTTATGGAGATAGTACAAGAATAAAACAAGTACTTCATAATATCATGTCTAATGCCATAAAATATAGTATAGACCCAGGGACATTAACTGTTTCATTACAGAAAGAAAAAGAGCAGATTATACTTCAGATTGCAGATACAGGTATTGGTATACCAAAGGAAGATCTTAAGCGTATATTTGAACGATTCTATCGTGTAGATAAGGCGCGTTCTAGAAAACTTGGAGGAACAGGACTTGGACTTTCTATTGCTAAAGAGTTGGTAGAATTACATGGTGGTCGTATTAAAATTGAAAGTGAATTTGGTGAAGGAACAACTGTTACAATTAGTTTTCCAGAGTATACAATGTAAATCAAAAGTTAGTGTGATGTAATACAATTGTAATATATATTTTATATAATGTAATTGTAATATAGTATCTATATAAAATTTGTTAGAAGGGGGGATTCGTAAATATGAAAAGTATTAAAAAAGCCGTATTGTTACTGGTACTTGGACTGATTAGTGTGCTCGGAACAACAATTTATGCTTCAGAAGGCTCTAATGTGGTTATAAAGT
>OOCW01000928.1_pt1 | contig 24231 bp, 20 predicted proteins | sample 1671201 | NCBI WGS metagenome assembly OOCW01 (sample SAMN06348132, study PRJEB24527) | human gut metagenome | biome: human gut; feature: ankylosing spondylitis patient; material: feces | host: Homo sapiens | place: China | collected 2015-10
TGCCGCCCCGGACGGCGTCGTCGAAGCCGCCCATGTGCCAGCGGATGGCCACGGCTTCTTCCACCTTCAGCTTCATGAACCGCTCGATGAGAAAGACGCTTTTCTCGCCATGGCCGTAGGGAAACATGTCCTCCACGCTGTAGCTGGGGACTTTCTCCCACTGGCCCGTCGCCTCGTTCTTCACGTTGCGGGTGCCTTTTTTGTAGAAGTTGGCCTTGCACAGGTCGTGGAGCAGTGCGCAGATGGCGAAGGTCTCCTCGCTGTCCTCGTCCGGCGTGAAGAAGGTGCCGTGGAGCACGCGGTAGACGTTCAGGCTGTGCGCACACAGCCCGCCATCGCAGGCCCCATGGAAGCGGGTGGACGCCGGCGCGGAGAAGAAGTCCGTCTTGCTGTCCATCCAGTCCAGCAGCTTCTCGCTGCCGGGCCGGGTGACGTGGGTGCGGAATATCTCCAGAAATTCCTCGCGGTCCGTCATCTTACAGCTCCATATCCTCGAGGATGCCCTTCAGGATGGCCAGCTCGTCGTGGCTCAGGGAGATGCCCTTGCCCATGCGGGTGCCGTCCGGGGACCAGTCGCGGATGTCGTACTTGGGTTCGCCTTCGTTCCAGCTGATGAGGTTGAGCTGGCGCTCCCAGCCGCGGGGACGCTCTCCGAGGACTGCGATGCGCTCAACGATCTCGTATTTGATTTCTGCCATAGTGCATTACCTGCCTTTGCTTTGTTTGCTACCATAATAAAAGAAGCGCGCGAAGATTTCAACAGGTAATTGGAAAATAATTTCTGAATTTTACATCTCTTTCAACCGTAAGGCGCTTCTTCGCGCCACTCTACCAGCTGTAAAACGCCGCTCTTGTCTTCGTCGGGCGCAGGTTCGCGGCTGTGAAGATGCTGCTCGGCCCCGAAAAGCCCGCCGCCGTACTGCGTCATTACCCCCGGTGACCGCCCGGCCAGATACTCGGCGGCATTCTTCTGCCGACAGGCCGCAGGGGTGCCGTCGGTCATGGGGATGCCGCAGTCCGGACGGGGCTGCGGGACTTCCGGCGGCGGGAGCTGCACATCCGGGCCGTCCGGCTGCGACGGCGGCTGCTGGGAGCCGCGACCCGGTTTTGGCGGTTCCGTGACGGGCGGCTGACCGGGTTCCACACCCAAAGGCGGGCTGACCATGCTGCTCGTCTCCTCCGGCGGGCCGCTCGGCCCGGGCGCATCCTCAAGCTCATGGCGGATAAACGGGGTAAGAGAATCCATACGATCACCTCCGCCCCTAGGATGCCCGGCGGCAGGGGCAATCATGCACAAAAAAATCCCCCCGGGACTCCGGGGGGAGAGGTGCTGCGTTATGTTACGGGGTGGGGATGTCCGACACCACCACGGCAAACCGGACCTTGACCTCTTTGCCGTTGGTGTCCGTACAGCTGGTGGTGATCAGGCCGATCTGGCGTTTAGCGGCCAGAGTCGAATTGCTGCCGATATGGGTGTAGTGGCCCCATGCATTCAGGTTGATGGCCTGCTTTCCGGCATCCTTGTCGTACTTGCCGCAGTAGAGGTAGACGACCTTATTAGTAGGGAGAACACCGGCCGGGATAGTGGGAGATTGACCGTTGTAAACCGCCTTGACAACGGCTTCAAATATGGGGTCCGCTGCCAGTTCTTGCAGCTTGGCGTCCAGCGCGGCAGAGGAGGTATAGGTGATTTTAAGATTGTTCTCAACACCTCTGTCGTGGTCTTCCATAGCCTTTGCAATGCTCTTGTGGGAGGCCGAGCTTCCGGTGCCGCAGCCCGTAAGCAGGACCAGTGCCATCACCCCGGCAAGGGCGAAGGCAAGGATCTTTTTCATAGTTTTCATGGTCAGTCCTCCATGTAATAATGTCTGTTACTCAAGAAGCGGCCGGTACTTGAATGAGTACCACGAGCCGGTATTGTTTGCCGCCCTTCTTTACCAGTGTAGAAGCACACTTGATGCTACTAAAAGTGATGGAGCCACTGCTGTGTATGTAAGGAAACGAGTGATGCCGCAGGAGAGTAACCTGAGTCAGCTCACTCATGCCTTCCGGAACCGCCATTGCATAAAGGAAAACATTGGCGCTGCTGTAGTTTGCAAGGGCACTCTTGAGACTGTCCAGATTTTTCGATAAATCAAAGCCGATCTCATTGGGAGCAAGCATGGAAGGGTCAAAATTTTCGGCAACATCCTTTATCTCAGGGACATCGTGGGTGATGGGAATGTCACCTGATACACCTGATGCAGGGTTCTCTCTGAGGATAGCAGCCATATACTCCTCCACCAGCCGGTCGCCGGTTTTTCCACCGCTGCAGCCGGTGAGGATGGTGAGAAGCATCACCCCGGCAAGAGCCATGGCCAGCAGCCTTTTTGTCAATTTCATTACAGTTCCTCCTTCAAAGCAGATCGGTAGTATTCTCCAGCCCCCTTGGGGAGTTGGTAATACTATAATAAGAGATATTCCTAATTGATGTCAAGAAAAAATGGGAAAATCGTCAAAAAAACGAAATTTCTTTTTTTTTTTTTTATGCAAAATGTATAAAAATACCCCGAGGCCAGAGGGGCCTCGGGGTAGGGAAGCGGTCACACAATGACCTCCACCGTGCTCCCCCCGCTGCGGGCCTTTTTTACGACCACCTGTTTGTCGATGCGCTCCTTGAGCGCGGCGACGTGGGAGATGATGCCCACGAGGCGGTCGCCCTCGGTGAGGCCGGCGAGGACCCGGATGGCCTGCTCAAGGCTCTCGTCGTCCAGCGAGCCGAAGCCTTCATCGAGGAAGAGGGTGTCCAGCCGGATGCCGCCCGCCGCGCTCTGGACCTCGTCCGAGAGGCCCAGAGCCAGCGCCAGTGAGGCTTTGAAGCTCTCACCGCCCGAGAGGGTCTTGACGCTGCGGCGGGTGCCGTTGTAGTGGTCGATGACGCCGAGGTCGAGGCCGGACTGGCTGCGCTGGTTCTCGGCACCCACCCGCTCCAGCTCGTACTGCCCGGCGGTCATCTGCATAAGGCGGGTGTTGGCGTGGACGAGGATGGCGTCGAGGTAGTTCATCTGGATGTAAGCCTCGAGGCGTATCTTCTGTTTGCTGCTGAGGGTGCCGCCCGCCGTGGAGGCGAGGGCGTTCACCCACTGCCAGCGACGTTCCAGCTCCGTCCGGGCGGCGGCGTGCTGACGGTAGAGGTCAGCGGCCTTCCGGTTGGGCAGGAGGCGGGCCGTCAGGGCCTTTTCCTGAGCCGCGAGAGCGGTGCGCCGGGCCGTCAGGGCGTCCCGCTGGGATTCGAGGGCGGGCAGGTCGGCGGCTTCGTCCGCCTCCGTCTGCTGGGCCGTCAGGGCCGTGACAGCGGCCTCGGCAGCGGCGTAGTCCTGCCGGGCCTTGGCCAGAGCCGACGCGGCGGCATCCATTCCGGCCCGGAGGGCGCAGCGCTCGTTTTCCAGCCCGGCCAGCGCTCGGCGGGCTTCTTCCCGGTCGGCGGCGGGCAGAGCGGCCCGGGCCTCGGCACACTGGGCCTCCAGCGCCTTGGCGGAGGCAGACTGCCGGGCGGCTTCCTCAGCGGAAGCCCGTGCCTCGGCCTCGAGGGCAGAGCGCTGGGCGGTCTTTTTCTGCCGCTCGTCCTCCTGCCGGGCCTTGGTGGCGAGGGCGGCGGCATTCTGCTTCTGAGCCTTGTCGAGGGCTTCCTGTGCGGCGTGCAGGGCCTCGCTTTCTTCGGCCAGAGCCGTCTTCAGAAGCGAGACGGTCAGCTTCACCGGCCCCTCCGGTGAGGTGAACCGCTCGGGCAGCAGGGCCTCGGCGTCCCGGCGGAGGGTGGCTTTGGCCTCCCGGTCTGCGGCCACGGCCTTGGCGGCGGCCGCACTGGCTTCCTGTGCGGCGCGGTCGGCCTCGTCGGCGGACTGTCTGGCCGCGTCTACCCGGGCCTGAGTGGGGGCTTCGGCGGGCAGAACGGCCCGCTTCGGGTGATGAGTGCTGCCGCAGACGGGGCAGGGGGTGCCGTCCGTCAGCCCTTCGGCCAGCAGGCCCGCCTGCGCGTTGAGAAAGGCCCGCTCGAGGTGGTCGCGGAGGGCGTGGGCGCGCTCCTTTGCGCCGTCGGCGAGAAGATAACGCTCCTGCGCCTGCCGTGCGGCCTGCCCCCGGCGCTGCCCCTCGGCGAGGCTCTGGGCCAGCTGCGCGAGGGCCGTTTCCCGCCGGGCCAGCTGTTCGGCCCGGGCCTCAAGGCTCACGTTCTCGGCCTCCGCGCCCCCAAGGGCGGCGAGGCTCTGCTCCAAAGCGGTCAGTTCTCCGTCCAGCTGCCCGAGGGCGGCGCGGCGCTTTTCAGCTCTGGCGTTCTCGAGGGCGGCGGCGTCCCGGGCGGCAGAAAGCTTCTTTTCGAGGCTGTCCAGCCCGTCGAAGGCCGCGAGGTTGGATTTCGCCCGCTCGAGCTTTCCGGCCAGCGCGTCCAGCGCGGCGGCATCTCCGGCGTGGCGGGCTGCTTCGGCCTCGGCGGCGTTCAGAACGGGCCGCAGAGCGTCCTGCCGGGCCTGCGCGGCGGTCAGCTCGAGGCGGAGCTTCTCTGCCTGTTCGGCCCGGCCCAGCGTCTGCTGGAGCTTGTCCAGCTCTGCCTCGGCCTTAGTCCGGGCGGCGGTGGCGGCGCTCAGCGCCTGCTCCTGCCCGGCCAGCAGGGCGTCCAGAAGGGGAAGCACCGCTTCCGGCGACGCCTGCCCGCCCGCCTCGCAGAGGGGGGCCAGCTCGTCCAGAACGGCTCCATTGGCATCCCCCTCGGCCCAGCTCAGGCCGGAGAGCAGCTGCCCGATGCGGACGCTCTGCTCCTCCCGCTGGCGGGTGAGGGCGGCGTTCTCGGCCTGCAGCCGCTCCTGGAGACGCTGGTAGGGCTGGGTGCGGAACAGCTTGCGGAAGATCTTGCTCCGCTCCTCGGTGGAAGCGTTGAGCAGCCGGGTGAACTGCCCCTGGGCGATCATGGCGATCTGGGAGAACTGGTTGTAATCCAGCCCGATGATGTCCACCACGGCGGCGGTGACGTCTTTGGCCCGGGTGACGGGCGGGCGGCCGTCGGCGTAGGTGAGGCAGGCGTCGGCCTTTTCGGTGGTAAAGCCCTCGCCCCGGGCTTTCGGGCGGAGGTATTCGGGATTGCGGCGGACGGTGCAGCGCTGTCCCCGCACCTCGAATTCCAGCTCCACGAAGGTGGGGGTGCCGGGCTCGGCGTACTTGCTGCGGAGCATGGCCCCTTCCCGGACGCCGCCGCTGGAATGGTCGTAGAGGGCGTAGGTGATGGCGTCGAAGAGGGTGGTCTTGCCCGCGCCGGTGTCGCCGGTGACGAGGTAGAGCCCGCCTCTGCCCAGCTGGGCGAGGTCCAGAACGGTCTCGGCGGCATAAGGCCCGAAGGCCGACAGGGTCAGTTTCAGGGGCCTCATGCTTCGTCCTCCTTCCAGATGTCCTCGATGAGCGATTGGCAGAACGCCGCCTGTTCGTCGGAGAGGGGCTGGCCGTTCTGGGCTTCGTAAAAGGCCGCAAAGTGCTCGAGGGGTGTTTTGCTCTCGGCTCGGGCAGCGGCGTCGGGCGTCTCAGCGGCCCGGGTGCGGCGGTTGTCGTAGTCCAGCCGCATGAGGTTCGGGTAGATGACCCGCAGCCGGGCCAGCGCGTCGGGAACGTCCTGCTCGTCGGTGAGGGTGATGTGGAGGTAGTCGTCCGTCGGCGTGCCGTCGTAGGCCCGGCGGTCGGTGAGCTCCATGTAATTGCCCCGCAGCTCCCGCAGGTCGTGCCGGGGGGTGAGAGGCGCGGCCTCGAAGCGGACGCTGCCCTTTTCGCCCAGGGTGACGAAGAGGGCGGCTTTGTGCTGATGGGCCTCGGAGAAGGAATATTTGAGGGGACTGCCTGCGTAGCGGACGGTGTCCCGCCCCACCTTCTGGGGACTGTGGAGGTGGCCCAGAGCCACATAGTCGAAGCCCTCGAAGAGGGAGACGTCGATGCTGTCCACCCCGCCCACGCTGGGCTCTTCGCTCTCGCAGACCGCCGCCCCGGCCACGAACTGGTGGGCCACCAGCACGTTCCGGCGGGCGGGGTCGGGTGCGCAGGCGTTCAGCACGCAGCCGATGGCGTCGTTGTAGCTCTCGATCTTCTCGTCCGGGAAGACGTGCCGCACGGCGGCAGGCTTCAAAAAGGGCAGGAGCCAGACGTCCACCGGGCCGTATTCGTCCGTCAGGGTGATGGGCGCGGGCGGTGCGGCAAAGACCGGGCTGACGTACACCCGGCTCCCCGCCAGCAGCTGTGCGCCGAAGGCGATGCGGTCTGCCGAGTCGTGGTTGCCGCTGACGGCAAAAACGGGCAGTTCCCGCGCCGCAAGCTCGGTGAGGAACCAGTCCAGCAGCCGCACCGCCTCGGCGGGCGGCACGGGCTTGTCGTAGAGGTCGCCTGCCAGCAGAACGCCGTCCACGGGCCGGGCGTCCAGCAGGGAGAGGACCTGCTCTAAAATGTAGCGCTGGTCGTCCAGCATGGAGAACTCGCAGACCCGCTTGCCCAGATGCAGGTCGGAGAGGTGTAGGAAACGCATGGGGACACCGCCTTTCGTTGAGATGACTTTATTATAGGAGAGTTGGGGGCGTTTGTCGAGGGGGTGTAAATTTTCTATGCAATGCTTGACTTTTGCGCGGGATGGCATATAATAAAGATGATGAAAGTGGTAGCACATCAGGCATGTGACTCACCAAAAGAGAAGACCCCCTCCCGGAGCGGCTATCTCCGAAAGGGGGTCCTTTTTAGTGCTTACGGCCCGAGAACCATCCGTCAAGCCACTTGCAGATGTAGTAAGAAATTACATTTGCTGCGACGGATAGAATGAAAGTAGTAATATCAGGCATTGCGCTCACCTCCCTCCCGGTAAAATGGGCGGGGTAGGCCGCAAAGCAAGTATAACATACTTTTCGACTAAAAGATATATCAAATCGAAAAGAGCCTCCCCTTTCGGGAGGCTCTTCCGTCTTCACGTCACGCGGCAGGGAACATCTTTTCCCAGGTGTCCTTGCCCACGGAGCCGTCGGAGGTCAGGTTGTGGCGGGTCTGGTAGCGCTTGACGGCGGCGACGGTGCTGGCACCAAATTTGCCGTCGGTGGTGAGCCGCTCGCCCTCGGCGTTGAGCTTCTGCTGCACCAGCCGGACGCAGCCGCCCGCGCTGCCGCTCCGCAGCACGATGCCGGGGTAGGGGACGGTGAGGCCGTGCCTGGCCGTGTAGCGGGCGTAGAGCACGTTCCAGGTGTTCGCGCCCACTTTGCCGTCCTCTTTGAGGCCGTACCGGAGCTGGAACTCCCGGACAGCCTTCTCGGCGTTTGCGCCGAACTTTCCGTCCACGGTGAGGGCGGCGTACCAGGTGCAGCTGTCCCGGATGCCGTTGAGCCAGGTCTGCACGAGGGCCACGTCCGGGCCGGAGCTGCCGCGCTGGATGAGCGAGTAGTAAGCAGGAATTGCCATAGTGTTGTCACACTCCTTCCGCGCTCATCCTATGCGGCGGGCCGACGGCCTGTTCACCCGGCCAGCACCACGTCCTCCCGGGGTGCGGTGAGGCCGTCCCACCACTCCACGAACCGGAACCGGACGATATATTCCCCGCAGACAAGGTCATTTTCGGCAGGCGTGTCGTACCCGCCGCAGGCTGACCGGCAGAGACCCGGGTAGAGCACGCACCACCAGTTCCGGCCTGCCCGCCGCGTCCCGATGTCCAGCCGCACCGCGTCGTACCGCCCGGCGGGCAGAGCTCCGCCGTCATAGCGCCGGGTGGGGAAGTACATATTCACGAGGCAGGCTTTTACCGGTGCGCGGATGCCGAGAGCGGCCAGTGTCTGGCGGGCCGTCAGCTCGAAGCGGACGAGGTTTTCCGCCGCCCACGCCCGGGCATCGGCCCGGCTGTCCGCCGGGCAGGCTTCGTCGGTGAGGGCCAGCACGGCGTCCCGGACAGCCAGCTTCGCGCTCTGGTCGCGCACGGAGTCGGTGTCGGCCCGGATGTGGAGCCGCAGGGTGTCGGCGGTAAGCTGGTCGGCGGTGGTGAGCTGGCTCTGCGCCCAGCCTGCCCCCAGCGACAGCAGAAGGCAGAACAGCAGCGAGGCGCACAGCGCCCCCATTTCGCGGCGGGATAACATAAAAAACAGGCCCCCTCTTGGAAAGTTTATCCAGAGGATGGGCCTGTTTTTAGAAAATTATTCAGTCTTTTTCGGAGCGATCTGCGGTATCTTTTTGTCAGAATTTATGCTATACTTGCTTTGCGGTTCACCCCGTGATCCACAGGAGAGGGGGTGAAACAATGGAGTATATATTCACATTCTTGGTGTCTGTCGCAGCAGATGTAACGTCGCGGTTTATCTGCAAATGGCTTGACAGATACGATGAGAACCGCAAAGCCTAATTAAAAGGAAAGCCCCCTGGGAGTTCGCGGCTCCTTGGGGGCTTTTCCATTGGGGTGAAACCAATGGAGTATTCACATTCCTGAGTTTATTATATGCCATTCCGCGCAAAAGTCAAGCGGTGCGCAGAAAGTTTATAAAGAGCGCTCAGTTCTTCAGCGACTGCATCGGGGCGGGGAGTCTGCCGCCGCGGTTGATGAAGACGGAGGGGTCATGCTGGTTGACCGGCATGATGGGGCCGTAGCCCAGCAGGCCGCCGAAGTCCAGCACTTCGCCCGCCTTGCGGCCGATGGCCGGGATGACGCGGACGGCGGTGGTCTTGCTGTTGACCATGCCGATGGCGGCTTCGTCGGCGATGAGGGCGCTGATGACGGCAGGGGTGGTGTCGCCGGGGATGATGACCATGTCGATGCCCACAGAGCAGACAGCCGTCATGGCCTCCAGCTTCTCAATGGTGAGACAGCCGCACTCGGCGGCGTGGATCATGCCGTCGTCCTCGCTGACGGGGATGAAAGCGCCCGACAGGCCGCCAACGTGGTTGGAGGCCATGACGCCGCCCTTCTTGACAGCGTCGTTGAGCAGGGCGAGGCAGGCAGTGGTGCCGCAGCAGCCGCAGGTCTCAAGGCCCATCTCCTCGAGGATGTTGGCCACGCTGTCGCCCACAGCGGGGGTGGGGGCCAGCGACAGGTCGATGATGCCGGCGGGTACGCCCAGCTCCTTAGAGGCGAGGTTTGCCACCAGCTGACCCACGCGGGTGATCTTGAAGGCGGTGCGCTTCACCAGCTCGGCCACCTGGTCGATGGGGGCATCCTTGGGCAGCCGGGCCAGCGCGGCGCGGACCGCGCCGGGGCCGGAGACGCCGACGTGGATCTCGCAGTCGGGCTCACCGGGACCGTGGAAGGCACCCGCCATAAAGGGATTGTCCTCGGGCGCGTTGCAGAAGACCACCAGCTTTGCTGCGCCGATGCACTGACGGTCGGCGGTAAGCTTGCTGGCCTTCTTGACGGCCTCGCCCATCAGCTTGATGGCGTCCATGTTCAGGCCCGCCTTGGTGGCACCGATGTTCACCGAGCTGCAGACGATGTCCGTCTCGGCCAGTGCGCGGGGGATGGACTCGATGAGGCGCAGGTCGCCCGCCGAGAAGCCCTTGTGGACGAGGGCGGTGTAGCCGCCCACGAAGTTGACGCCCACCTTCTTGCCGGCGGCGTCGAGGGTCTTGGCAAAGTCCACCGGGTCGGCGTCCGGGCAGGCACCCAGCAGCATGGCGATGGGGGTGACGCTGATGCGCTTGTTGATGATGGGGATGCCGTACTCGGCGCTGATGTGCTCCACAGCCGGAACGAGCCGGGCGGCGCGGGTGGTGATCTTGTTATAAATTTTTTCGCAGGCTTTCCTGGGGTCCGGGTCGATGCAGTCCAGCAGGCTGATGCCCATGGTGACGGTGCGCACGTCCAGATTGTCCTGCGTGAACATCTCGATGGTCTCGAGGATGTCGCCGGTGTTCATCATGCTCATAGCAGTCTCTCCTTAAATGGTGTGCATCGCGTCGAAAACTTCCTGGCGGGTGAGGTTGATCTGCATCCCCATCTCAGCGGCCAGAGCGTCCATCTTCTGGTGCAGCTCCTCGTGGGAGACGCTGCACTTGGAGATGTCCACCAGCATGATCATGGCGAACATGCCCTGCAGGATGCTCTGGGTGACGTCCTCGATGTTGATGTTCAGCTCACAGCAAAGGCCCGAGACGCGGGCGACGACGCCCACGGTGTCGTGGCCGATGACGGTAATGAATGCTTTCATAATTCCTACCCCTTCTGTTATAGTGTTAGACCTCTCCGTCACGGCTGCGCCGTGAGGGCAGGCTTGCCTTCATACAACCTCTCAGTCTGCTTCGCAGACAGCTCCCCTGGTAGGGGAGCCTCTGGCGAAGAGAAAAAGCTTTACGAAATGCCAAGGCCTCCCCTCGGTAGGGGAGGTGGCGCAGCGGCAGCTGCGACGGAGAGGTTTTCTCAAGTATAGCAGATTTCACGAAAAATGAACACTCTTTTTGGAAAAAAGAGCAGGGGAAAAGGGCAAAAGAATGTCTATCACCGGCAGAACTTGCAAAAACCAGATGCAAACTGCCGGGCAGTGTGCTATACTTATCTACAAATATCGCCACAGGCTGAACAAAGGAGAGACAACGATGGAACAGCTTCTGAAGATCCTTGAAGACAATGCCCGGATGTCGGTGGAGGACATCGCGGCCATGCTGAATAAATCCCCCGCCGAGGTGGCGGCTATGATAGACCTGGCCCGGGCGCAGGGCATCATCAAGGGCTACAAGACCCTCGTGGACTGGGAGAAGGCCGGCGTGAACCGGGTGGAAGCCGTCATCGAGCTGAACGTCAGCCCCAAGAAGAGCCGCGGCTTTGACGAGATCGCAGCCACCATTGCCGCCTTTGACGAGGTGGAGAGCGTGCTGCTGATGAGCGGCGGCTACGACCTGCAGCTGGTCATCAAGGGCCAGACCTTCCAGGAGATCGCCCTCTTTGTGGCAAAGCGGCTGTCGCCGCTGGACGATGTGCTGTCCACGGCCACCCATTTCGTGCTCCGCACCTACAAAAAAGAGGGCCGTCTGTATCAGGACGAAGAAATCGATGAAAGAGAGTGCACCGTGCTGTGATGGATTACGATAAACTGATCGCGCCTGCCGCTGCGGCCATGCGCCCCTCCGGCATCCGCAAATTCTTCGACCTCGCCGCCGAGATGCCCGAGTGCATCAGCCTCGGCGTCGGCGAGCCCGACTTCAAGACCCCCTGGGCCGTCCGTGAGGCGGGCATCGAAAGCCTCGAGCATGGCCGCACCCGCTATACTTCCAACGCGGGCCTGAAAGAGCTGCGGGCCGAGATCGCCCGCTACCTCGACCGCCGGATGGGCCTGAAATACGACCCGGCAAAGGAAGTTCTCGTCACCGTCGGCGGCAGTGAGGCCATCGACATGTGCATCCGCACTCTGGTGCAGTCCGGCGATGAGGTCATCATCCCGGAGCCGTGCTTCGTCTGCTACGAGCCCATCACCACCCTGTCCGGCGGCGTGCCGGTCCATGTGGCCTGCCGTCAGGAGGATGAGTTCCGCCTCCGGGCCGACGCCCTGAAAGCCGCTATCACCCCGAAGACCAAGCTCCTCATCATGCCCTTCCCCAATAATCCTACCGGCGCGGTGATGGAGCGGGAAGACCTCGAGGCCATCGCGGAAGTCCTGCGCGGCACCAACATCATGGTGCTGTCGGATGAGATCTACGCGGAGCTGAACTATGGCTTGCAGAACCACGTTTCCATCGCTGCTCTGCCCGGCATGGCCGAGCGGACGGTGGTGGTCAACGGCTTCTCCAAGACCTACGCCATGACGGGCTGGCGGCTGGGCTATGCCTGCGGCCCCGCGCCCATCATCAAGATCATGACCAAGATCCACCAGAGCGCTATCATGAGCGCCCCCACCACCAGCCAGTACGCCGCCATCACGGCCCTCAAGGACTGCGACGGCGAGATCGAGCGGATGCGCAACGAGTATAATATGCGCCGCCGCCTCGTGGTGAAGAGCTTCAACGATATGGGCCTGAGCTGTTTTGAGCCGCGGGGCGCGTTCTATGCATTCCCCTGCATCAAGTCCAGCGGCATGAGCAGCGAGGAATTCTGCACAAAGCTTTTGGAGCAGAAGCATGTCGCCATCATCCCGGGCAACGCCTTTGGCGCGTCCGGCGAGGGATACGCCCGCGTGTCCTACGCCTACAGCGTGGAGCACCTGATGGAGGCTATCCGCCGCATCCGGGAGTTTTTGAACGAGAACTGCAAGTGAGGAGGAAAAACGATGCGCGATCGTGTGACAGTCCTGGCCCCGGCCAAGCTGAATCTGGCGCTGGACGTGGTGGGCATCCTGCCCGGCGGCTACCATGCGCTGGATATGACCATGCAGGCCATCTCGCTTTACGAGCGGGTGGTCATCCGCCGCAGTCCTTACCTCGATCTGGCCCTGCCCGGCAGCAATGTCAAGCCCGGCCCGGGCAACACCGCCATCAAGGCGGCACTGGCTTTTTTCCACTATACGGGCCTGCTGGCGGGTGCAGACATCACCATCTATAAGAACGTCCCCGTCCGGGCCGGTATGGCTGGCGGCAGCGCTGACGCTGCTGCTGTTCTGGTGGGTCTGAACGAGCTGTACGGCGCCCGTCTGTCCATGAGCGAGCTTTGCGCTCTGGGTGCCGGTATCGGCGCAGACGTGCCGTTTGCCCTCATGGGCGGCACCTGCCGGGTGCAGGGCCTCGGTGACCTCATCAAGGCGCTGCCGCCCATGCCCGAGTGCTGGTTCACAGTGGTGATGCCCGACTATGGCGTCTCGACGCCGGAGGCTTTTGCGGCCTACGATAAGGTGGGCAGCAGCGTCCACCCCGACTGCGCCGCTCAGGAAGCCGCCATCCGGGCGGGCGACCTGGACGCTGTCTGCGCCGCTGCCGGAAACGCCCTCGAGGAGTGCAGCGGGGCCAAGGACAACGAGGCCATCAAGGCCGCCCTCCGGGAGAATGGGGCCGTCACCGCCCTTATGACCGGCAGCGGCGCGGCGGTCTTCGGCGTGTTCCGCACCGAAGCCGAAGCAAAAGCCGCCGCCGACGCCCTCCGCGCCCGCTGGCCGCAGGTCTATACGGCCCAGCCCGTCAGGGGAGGGGCGGAGGTGCAGATACTGCGGAAGAGATGAAGCCTCGCCTTCGTACAACCTCTCAGTCGGGCTTGCGCCCGCCAGCTCCCCTTGTAGGGGAGCCTCTGGCGAAGAGATAAAGTTTCCCGCTATGCCAAGGCCTCCCCTCGATAGGAGCAACAACGACGACCGCCGCCAGTGGCGGAAACAGGGAGTCGCTGTTGGGGCCGCGGCCAGCAAGACGCAAGCAAAGCGCTGCGGATGCTGGGTGCCGCAACCCGGGCAGTGGCATTGCGAAGCAATGACGGAGAGGTTATTCCTATAAAATGCATAACCCTCCTTCCCGTCGGGCATACTGCCCAAAGGAAGGAGGGTCTTTTTGTGCAGACCTTTTATAAAATCTGTCTCATCCTCATGATCGTCGGCGGCATCAACTGGGGCCTTGTGGGCCTGTTCCAGTTCGACTTCGTCGGCTGGCTGCTGGGCGGCAGCGCGTCCATCTGGTCACGCATCGTGTTCACGCTGGTGGGCGTGGCCGCTATCTGCGGTATCCCGGGCCTGTTTACAGACGAGACCGGGGAGTAGAGACAAAAGAAAAAGGCTCTCATGCCGGCAGGAAATACGGCACGAGAGCCTTTTTGATACCTATAAAGAATCCCGCCCGGACGTCTGCGGCAATCAAACCTACCCTTGCGGACAGGTGGGTGCTCTGTCTCCGGTTTCGCGCTTCCTCATCGAGCCTTCATGGTCGACCCATGACGGGGAGGTCTGCAATCCACCGACGAACTCCAAGCTCCCGTTGAATGATTAGTAGGATCATATAAACCGCAACAAATCGCGCCGGGCAGGAAGTCTTTGCTGAAAGATCACTCGATCTCGAACTGGTCGCTCAGACGCTTCTCGAACAGCTTGCTGACTTCCAGCAGGGTCTCATCGTCCTCGACCACGTCGAGATACTCGCCCTCGTCGTCCTCGCCGACGCTCAGGATGACCAGCTGGGCGTCCTCGTCCAGGTCTTCCTCATTCTCGGCGTATTCGACAACGGCCAGGTAATGCACGCCCTTATGGTCCAGAGCGTCGATCACTTCAAACGTGACCTCATTGCCGTCCTCGTCCTCGAGGGTCATCAGGTCAGGCTGATATTCCTCTTCGGTCTCAGCGGCGGACTTGTTCATATCTTCTGCCATAAGTCACGTTCTCCTGTCAAATATCTAAAAAATGGGATAACTGTCACACCCTGCCCGCTCTGCTCCCTCTGAGCTGTGGGTTCCGGGTACGCCTATAGTGTAGCGTTTTTTTGCCCGCTCGTCAAGATGTTTTTCGCATAGAAATCCAATAACAAATTTTCACGCTTTTCCCTCTCGCTTCCCGGGCCGGAATGTGATATACTATAGCGATAGCTTTTGAAAAGCCATCGCTGCTATAACATATGGACAGGGAGGCCCGTTTATGAGAGCCTTGAAAAAAATAATGGCGGCACTGGCCCTGACGGCAGTTCTGGCCGGGTGCAGTGCGGACAATATCCTCTCCAGCATCCAGGGCGGGAAGGCCGGCACGGTGCAGACGGTCAGCCGCCCGGCTGTGGAGTCGGCAGAGCTGCAGTTCACCCACCCGGCGGCGGGGGACACCATCGCGGTGTTCGATACCTCGGCAGGCGTGTTCAAAGCAGTGCTTTTTCCCACCGAGGCCCCGCAGGCCGTGCAGAACTTCACCACATTGGCCCAGCAGGGCTTTTACAACGGACTGACCGTCACCCGGGCGGAGAAGGACTTCGTGGTGGAGGCCGGGCAGGGCGCGGACGGCAGAGGCACCACCATCTGGAACGGGAACCGTTTCTCCGCCGAGACCACCGATAAGCTCCATCACTATTCCGGCGCACTCTGTGCGGCAGCGGACGCCTCCGGCGACTGCGCCAGCGTCTTCTATGTCATGGAGACTCTGCCGGGCAGCAGTTCGGTGACGCAGGAGCTCATCGACCAGATGAACGCCGCCGGCTGGCGGGCCGACGTGGTGAGCGCCTACCAGACGGCGGGCGGCGCACCCTACCTCGACTACACCGACACCGTCTTCGGGCAGGTGTACGAAGGGATGGAAGTAGTAGACACCATCGCCCAGACCGGCGTGGACGAAAATCAGCGCCCGACGGAGGCTGTCACCATCAACAGTGTGACCATCACGAAATTTGAATAAGAAGCTGCTTTTCCGCCCTCCGGGCGGTGGGACGGCTGCAAAAAAATCACCCGCCAACTGGCGGGTGATCTGCGTTTATGGGGAAATCAGACGAGATGCGGGGAAAATCGGGAAGAGATCAGAGATTCCTGCCCACCCGCAGGGAGATGGCAACATAAGTCTGGCCGCGAATGATCCGGGCCGCTACGCCTGCCTTGGTATAGTTGCCGTTCAGGGCAAAATCCAGGGCTTCGTTTTGATCGTTGCCTTTGATTTGATCGATGATCTTCTGCAGCGTGGTATCGTTGTAGTCATATTTGGCGACCAGAGTGAGGGTGGCGTTCTGGTTGTCAGCATCCCACTTGGCATCCACCTTGTTGAAGAACTGGTATCCGAAAGCATCGCCCTTCAGCTCAAGCTCCTTATCCAGAGCGTCCAGACGGTCGTTTGCAACAGTACGCATCCCATCGTCATTGGCCAGAGCCACGGTGCGGCCGTTGTTGATGGCCCGCATCACCTCGGCTTCGGCTTGGGCCTCCGGGCCGGAAGAACCGCCGCCACCGCTGCAGGCGGTCAGGAGCAGAAGGGTCAGTGCACCGGCCAGAAGCAGGGCAGTCAGCTTTCTCAGTTTTGTCATGTGGGTCGCCTCCAATCGTTTTTGTTTTGGTGAGTCCAGTTGTTTTTTCTCATGAAGAAGCTCATCTCCGGCCATCTGGTCAGGGGGTTCTTCTACCCTCATTTTATCGGAGAAGAGCCGGTGCTGTCAAGCCGGAAAACTATACAAATTCGGCTCAGGAAAATTGTGAAAACAAACCGGAAAACGACGATTTTCTGCGGACTTTGCAACAAACTGTCCGGACTTCGCAAAGAAACTTTGCCACAGGGGCGGCGGGGGCGTTCAGACCTCCCCCGGGTGCTCCTTCCGCCATGCGAGGTAGTCGTCCAGAATGACCGTCGCGCTCACCGAGTCGAGGATGCTTTTCCGCTTTGCGCCGAAGGTGCCGCTCTCGTCGAGGAGGTCAGCAGCGGCGCAGGTGGTCTGGCGCTCGTCCCACATCCGGACGGGCAGGCCGCTCCAGATCTCAACGGTTTTGGCCAGCTTGCGGCTCTTGCGGGCGCGCTCGCCCTCGGTGCCGTCCATGTTCAGCGGCAGGCCGATGACGATGAGCTCGGCTTCGATCTCCTTTGCCACCTCGCAGACCCTGGCGGCAACTTTGTCCCGGGCCTTGACGGTGATCTGAGGCGTGATGGGGGAAGTCAGGAACTCGGTGCGGTCGCAGGTGGCGAGGCCGGTGCGGCTGTCGCCGTAATCTACTGCTAAAATTTTCATGCAGGTGTCCTCTTTCTGAGATGATTTTTTCTTCATTGTACCACAGAATAGATGTCGCTGCAATTTTGTGGTACAATGATAGAAAAATGAGGGCAAGCCGCCCACGATAGAAAACTGACCCAACGGAGAGATTCACCATGTTAAAACTACTTTTAGGCGGCTCCGGCAGCGGAAAGACCACCCTGCTGTACCAGCGCATCCGGGCGCGGGCCGAGGCGGGGGAGAAGAGCATCCTGCTGGTGCCGGAGCAGTTCACCTCGTCCACCGAGGGCCGCATCCACCGGGAGATGGGCGACGCGCTGAGCGGACTGGTGGAGAGCTTTTCCTTCACCAGCCTCGCCGAGCATATCCTGTCGGCGGAGGGCGGCTCTGCCGTCCAGACCCTCAGCGACGCGGGCCGTGCCGTGCTGGTGCGCCGCGCCCTCGAGGAACTGCAGGACAACGTCCATTACTATTACCGCCACCGCCGCTCGGCCGCCTTCTGCCAGATGGCCGCCGAGACCATCGACGAGCTCAAGAGCGCGGGCCTCTCGGGCCGGCAGCTCTATGAGCTGGCGCAGGACTGCGGCACCGACAGCGCCAAGCTCAGCGAACTGGCCCTCATCTTTCAGGGCTACGAGACCCTGCTGGCCGGGACAGGCATGGACCCCTCCGACCGGCTGGAGCTGGCCGCATCCCGCCTCGAGGCCGCACTGGCCCGGGGAGAACTGCCGGAGTTCCTGCGGGACAGGGCCGTCTTTATCGACGAGTTCGACACCTTCAACGCCCCGAAAAAGCGGCTGATGGGCGCCCTGCTGGCCTCGCTGCCCACCGTGACGGTGGCCCTCTGCGACGACGGCACCCCGCTCGTGCCGGGGGACGTGAGCCTTTTCTCCGGCGCGAAGCAGGTGGCGGCCCAGCTGCGCCAGCTGGCCCGCCGGAACGGCACTGAAGTGGCCGTGCCGGAACTGCTGCGCCGGGATATGCGCCACGCCGATGCCCCCGGCCTCGCCGCAGCGGCTCAGCTGCTGGCCACGGGCCGGTGTGACCCGCCTCCGGCCTGTCCGGAAATAAAATTATTCGCCGCCCCCAGCCGGGAGGAAGAAGTCCGCGCCGCCGCTGCCGCCATCCGCCGCCTCATGCGGCAGGGCGTCCGCTGCGGAAAGGTGGCGGTGGTCTGCCGCGACATCTCGAAATACCGCGCCGCCGTCAAGTACGAGTTCCGGATGGCGGACATCCCCCTCTACTGCGATGAGCCGACGACTCCCGAGTTCAGCGCCCCGGCCACGGCGGTGCGGTGTCTGCTGGCCATTGCCCGGGGTGCGGAGCTGACGGAACAGCTCACCACCCTGGCCAAGACCGGCCTCTGCGCCCTCACCGAGGAAGAGGTCTGCGCCCTTGAGAACTACGCCTACACCTGGTCGCCCAACGCGGCGGCGTGGCGCGCGCCTTTCGAGAAGAACCCCCGGGGCTTCGGTGATGTGGAACCCACCGACGAGGACAGAGAAAACCTCGCCCGGGCCGAAAAGGCCCGCGCCCTTCTCATCACCGCCGCCGACGGCCTGCGCGCGAAGCTCCGCTCTGCCAACGCCGAGCAGATGAGCCGCGCCCTCTACTTCTGCCTGAAGGAGCTGGGCGCGGAGGACGCTCAGGCCGCGCAGGTGGAGGCCATCCGGGCTGAGCGGGGCATCCCCGCCGCCGAGGAAGCCGCCCGGGAGTGGAACGTGGTCATGGGCCTGCTGGATGAGATGGCAAGCCTGCTGGGCGGCCAGAGCGTCACCATCCCCGAGTACGAAGAGCTGTTCGGGCTGCTGCTGCGCTCGTCGGACCTCGGCCACATTCCCCAGACGCTGGACGCTGTGGTGCTGGCCAGCGCAGGCAAGATGCGCCTTGACGCACCGGACTATGTCTTTGTGCTGGGCCTCTCCGAGGGCGAATTCCCCGCCGCGCCCGGCGAGACGGGCCTGCTGACCCACGCCGACCGCGACGCCCTGATGGCGCAGGAGATCGAGCTTCCGGACTGCTTCGAGAACCGGGTGGTGCGGGAACAGGTCTGCTTTTATAAGGCCCTCACCGCCCCGGCCAGAGGCCTCTGGCTCAGCTGGCCGAAGGGGCAGGGCCAGACCCTCTGCGCCGCCCTCGAGCCCATCGTGGACGTGCTGAGACCGGGTGCGCCGGAACTCGACCTGACCGACCTTGCCGCCACTGCCGCCGACGGCCTCGACGTGCTGGGCGGCGGCTGGCCCCTGACGGAGACCGAACGCGCCAGCCTCACCGAGGCCCTTCATGCCCCCGGCGGGGCAGAACCCGAGGGCCTCGCCCTCCTGCGCCGGATGGCGGGCCGCAGCCCCCGTCAGGTCAGCGACCTCGAGGCGCTGGAAACGCTGCTGGGCCGGCGGCTCCGCATCTCGCCCAGTCAGCTCGAAAAATACTACACCTGCCGGTACGGCTATTTCCTGCAGTACGTGCTGGGTCTGCGGCCCCGGAAGCGAGCCGAGCTCTCTGCCGACCAGAGCGGAACCCTCATGCACTGGGTGCTCCAGATGGCCCTCGACCCCCACCCCGGCCCTGACAACCCCTGCGCTGGCTTACAGCCCTTCCTCGACCTCGACGACGAGGCCATGGCGGCGCTGGCCGGGCTTCTCGTAGATGAGTATGCAAAGCGCTACCTCCCCGAGGACACGGCCCGCTTCGCCTATCTGCTCTCCCGCCTCAAAAAGAGCATGACGGGCCTGCTGTGCTACCTGCGGGACGAGCAGCGCCAGTCCAGCTTCAAACCGGTGGCCTGTGAGCTGAAGATCGGCCCCGGCGAGGACGCCGTGCGGGGCCAGACCTACCGCCTCTCGGATGGCCGGACGGTGCAGCTCATCGGCACCGTGGACCGCGCCGACGAGTGGATCGAGGACGACGGCACCCGCTGGGTGCGGGTGGTGGACTATAAGACCGGCACGAAAAAGCTCGACCTGCGGGAAGTCTACTGCGGCCTCGACTGTCAGATGCTGCTCTACCTGTTCAGCCTGACCCGGGACGCCGACGGACGATTCACCGGGGCAGAGCCTGCGGGTGTGCTGTACCTGCTGGCCGACCCGGCCCCCGAGACGACCACCCGGGGCAAGGCTGCCCGGAGCATGGAATACAAGCTGGACGGCCTCGTCCGGGACGAGCAGAAAGTCTTTGACGCCATGGACGCCGAGGAGACGGGGCGGTATCTGCCCTTCAGCTTCCGCAACGGTGTACCCAGCCCCTACCAGAAAGAGAAACGTGCCGACAAGGCCAAGCTCTCCCGCATCCAGCTCCATCTGGACGACCTTGTGACCCAGATGGGCGAACAGCTCTACAGCGGCTGCATCGCCGCCGAGCCGCTGGTCACGGGCCGCAGCCCCTGCCGGTGGTGTGACTACGGTTTCATCTGCTGCCATGAGGACGGCATCGGAGAGCGGGCGCTGGACGCCCCTGCAAAGCCTTTTGAACCGGAAGAGAAAAAGGAGGAAGACCAGTGAGCGAGACAAAATGGACCCCGGCCCAGCGTGCCGCCATCGACGACCGGGGCGGTGCGCTGCTGGTGAGCGCCGCCGCCGGCAGCGGCAAGACCGCTGTCCTGACGGAGCGGGCCGTCCGGCTCATCACCGACCCGGAACATCCCGTGGACGCCGACCGGCTCCTCATCGTCACCTTCACCAACGCCGCCGCCGCAGAGCTCCGCGCCCGCATCGGGCAGGCGCTGCTCCGCCGCAGTCAGGCAGAGCCGGGCAACACGGCTCTCCGCCGCCAGCGGATGCTTTTGCAGAGAGCCCCTATCTGCACCATCGATGCCTTCTGCCTCGACCTGCTCCACAAGCACTTTCAGGCGCTGGACATCCCGCCGGACTTCACCCCTGCCGACCCCGGCAGCGTGGAGATGCTGCGGAACGCGGCCCTCTCCGAGACGCTGGAAGCGGCCTATCAGGATGCGGACTTCTGCGCCTTTGCCGACCTCTACGGCAAGGGCCGCACCGACAAGGCGGCGGGGGAGGCTGTTTTGCAGGTCTATGACTTCCTCCGCGCCCTGCCGGACTACGATAAAAAGCTGGACGAGATGCTGGCCCCGTGGCAGGACGAGAACGGCTTTGCCCGCACCTGCTGGCATGATATTCTGATGCAGGAGGCCGCCCGCTCTGCCCGGGCTGCGAAGGAGCTGCTCTGCGCCGCGCTGAACGACTGCAGGGAGGACTTCGTGACCGCGCAGGCCGACGCCGAGGCCAGCAAGAAGACCCCTGCCGCCAAGGAAAAGGCCGTGGCGGCAGTGAACGAGAAGTTCGCCGAACCCCTCGAGAGGCTGGAAAACTCCGCCGCCCTGCTGGGCGAGGTGGAGCGTCTGGCCGGGGCGGGGGAATGGACGCCCCTCTACGACAGGCTGACGCCCTACGTCCTCGGCATGGAACAGGCTCCCGGCCTCAAAAATATGAAAAAGCGGCTCACCGGTGAGCACAAGGACGCCGTCAAGACCCGGGCCGACGAGGCCGCAAAGCTCTTTGAGAAAATCGAAGACCTCATCAGTTGCAGCCTCGACGAAGCCGAGCTTGACCGGAAAGCCGCCGAACCCTGCCTCCGCGCCCTCTTTGCCGCCGTGCGGGACTTTGACGCCCGCTTTGCGGCCCGGAAGCGGGAGAGAAGATTGCTGGAATTCAGCGATTTCGAGCATCTGGCCCTGCGGCTCCTGCGGGACGCCGACGGCCAGCCCACCGAGCTGTGTCAGGGCATCCGGCAGGGCTACGCCGCCGTCATGGTGGATGAGTATCAGGACACGAATGCCCTGCAGGACGCCCTTTACCGCTGTCTGGCCAGCCCGGCAGGGGATGACCTCTTCCTCGTGGGCGACTTAAAGCAGAGCATCTACCGCTTCCGTCAGGCGGACCCCAGCATCTTCCGGGAAAAGCTGGAGAGCTGGCCCCTCCTGCCCGGCGGCGAGGCCCGCCCCCGGCCCGAAGACGGCAGGCCCGGCGAGAACGCCATGCTGGCGCTGGATGCAAACTTCCGCTCTGCCCCGCAGGTGGTGGCAGGCATCAACTTTATCTTCGAACAGCTCATGACGCCCGCTCTGGGCGACACGGCCTACGGCGACGGACAGCGCCTCGTCTGCGGCGCACCCGGCGCGTACGAGGGCAGTGTGGAGGCCCACTTCCTGCCCGACGATGCCGCCGAGACGGACGCAAAATATATCGCCGACCGCATCGAGGCGATGGTGGCTTCCGGTGAGCCGGTGCGGGACGGCGGCACCACCCGCCCGGTGCAGTACGAGGACTGCTGTGTCCTGCTGGCGGCGAGAGGCGACTTTCCGGCCTACGCCGAGGCCCTGACGGCCCGGGGTATCCCGGTCTACGCCGACGCCAGGGAGAACCTGCTGGACGCGCCCCACATCCGCCCCCTCATCGCCCTGCTGCGGGTCATCGACAACCCCGCGCAGGACATCTATCTCGCTGCCGCTATGCTGGGGCCAATGTTCGGCTTTACGGACGACGACCTCGTCCGTCTCCGGGCCGGGGCGCAGACACCCGATAAGCGCACCCGCATCAGCCTCTACGGCGCAGTCCTGCAGGCCGTCCAGAGCGGGGCGGAGGATGATTTCACCCGCCGGGTGCAGGCGTTCTACCAGCGTCTGACGGCCCTGCGCCGGATGGCCCGGAGCGTGCCGGTGGAGGAACTGCTGGAAGAAATTTTTGTCTCCACCGGCTACCTCGCCGCCCTCGGTGCCATGGAGAACGGCCAGCGCCGCCGGGAGGACGCGCGGCGTTTCGCCTCCTTCTGCGCAGGGGCGGGCGCGGGCGGCATCTCGGCCCTCGTCCGTGCCATCGACGCGGCCACGCTGGCGGGCTCCACCGGGCAGGAGACTGCCCCCGGCGGGGCGCGGCCCGGCTGCGTCACCATCATGACCATCCACCGCTCCAAGGGCTTGCAGTTCCCGGTGGTGTTCGTGGCCGACACGGCCCGGCAGTTCAACGCCGCCGACACCCGCCAGCCCGTCCTGCTCCACCGTGTCTGCGGCGCGGGCCTCCGTCTCCGTCCCGAGGGCGGCGAGGGGGCCTATAAGACGGCGGCCTACACCGCCCTCTCCACGGTCCACGCCGCCGAGATGCGGAGCGAGCAGATGCGGCTTTTGTATGTGGCCCTCACCCGGGCGCAGGATAAGCTGATCTTGACGGTCCCGCTGGGCATTGGCCGGACGTCCAACCCCTTCGCCAAAGCCGCCGCCTTCCTCGCCGCCGGGGCGGGGGAGACCCTGAACGCTCAGGCGGGCAGCTTCGCCGACTGGCTGCGGGCGGCGCTCCTCGTCCACCCCAACGGCGGGCCTCTCCGCCGTCTGGCGGGGAACCTCGAGCTGCCCTTTGCGGACACCAGAAGCACCATCGCCCTCACAGTGCAGGCCGATGTCCTCCCGCCCGAAGAAGCCCCCGCCGAGGCGGAAGAGACGCCCCGGCCCGAGGCCGACCCGGCCCTTGTGGAGACGCTGAGGCAGGGCTTCGGCTGGCGGTATCCGGCGGCAGCGCTGGCGGACATCCCGGCCAAGGTCAGCGTGACCAGCCTCGTCCACGCTGCTGAGCAGACCACCCTCGAGCGCCCGGGCTTCCTCTCGAAGGACGGCCTCACCGCCGCCGAGATGGGTACGGCTCTCCATGCCTTCCTCGAGCACGCCGACTTCGGGGCGCTGGCCGCTGTGCGGGACGCAGAGGACGACGCCGTTCTGGATGCCGTCCGCGCCGAGCGGGAGCGTCAGGCGGCGGCGCAGCTCACGCCCCCCGCCATTGCCGGGAAGCTGGATGTCTATAAGATACTCCGCTTTGTGCGCAGCGAGGCGTTCCGCCGCATCTGCGGGGCAGAGGATGTGCTGCGGGAGCTGGCTTTTATCACGTCGCTGCCTGCCGCCGAAGTCATGGCTGCCCAGGGCCGCGCCCTGCCCGACGGCCCTGCCGCCGACGCCGGGGTGCTGGTGCAGGGCATCGCGGACATCGTCCTCATCTACCCCGACCACCTCGAGCTTCTGGACTACAAGACGGACCGCCGCAAGACCCCTGCCGATTTCGTCCGCGCCTACCGCGCTCAGCTGGAGCTCTACGCAAAGGCCATTGAGAAGCGCTTCGCCCCCCGGCGGGTGACTTATAAAGGGATATATTCGCTGGAGCTGGGGGAGCTGATTGAAGTTTAAGAATATTTTTCAAATTCCCGCATAAAAATGCTTGACAGCCTCCCCGGGGTGTGGTAAAATACTCGAGTAAAGAAAGCAGCTACGGCCTGTGCCGCGCTCGCCTTGAGGGGTAAGAATCCCCGGGCTATACCCTGAACCGATTCGTCTTGAAGACCGAATCGCGCTCTTGAGTGAATTTTGCGCGGCTGTCCCGAAACTGGGGCGGCCGCGTTTTCTATGCCAAAAAACGCAACACTATGGACTATTGTTTGGAGGTGCATTCATTATCGCTACCGCTGGAAAGTCGAAGGAACTGGAGATCAACGGTCAGATCCGTGACCGTGAGGTTCGCCTGATCGGAGCCGACGGCGAGCAGAAGGGCGTGGTCAGCATTCAGGTGGCCATGCGCGCTGCTGAGGACGCCGGACTTGATCTGGTCAAGATCGCCCCGCAGGCTGTCCCGCCTGTGTGCAAGGTGCTGGATTACGGCAAGTACCGCTTTGAACAGCAGAAGAAGGAGAAGGAAGCCAAGAAGAACCAGAAGGTGGTCGAAG
>OOCW01000937.1_pt1 | contig 24015 bp, 17 predicted proteins | sample 1671201 | NCBI WGS metagenome assembly OOCW01 (sample SAMN06348132, study PRJEB24527) | human gut metagenome | biome: human gut; feature: ankylosing spondylitis patient; material: feces | host: Homo sapiens | place: China | collected 2015-10
TCCTTCATTTATCCTTAACTACTACCTTCTTTTTTTTTATGTAGATTGGTTGAGAAATCTTTTTATCCTTTATTATTGTTCTCTTTTTTATTTGGGGAGCGGGAGGGTACTTTTTTGAAACAATTTATTATACTATTATTTTTATAACTGCTGTTACTTATATCATAGTTAAATAAGATAGTGTATTATATACTATTGTTAATGTAAATCTAAACTGTCTTTTATGTAAGATGCAGATAAAACTACAAATACTTGTGCTTGTATAAATGCAATACCTATTTCTAAACCTGAAAATGCTAAAATAAATAATAAAGGTATTAAACCTAAAAAGAAATATATTAATCCGTTGCTCATAATATTATAAGTAAATCCAGATAAAATGTTTAATAACATATGACCACTTAGTATATTAGCTCCTAATCTTAATCCTAATGAAACATTTCTAGATAAGTAAGAAATAAATTCTATTAAAACTAACAAAGGTAATAAACCTAAAGGACAACCAGAGGGTACAAAAAATGAGAAAAATTAAGAGCATGTATTTGGAAACCTAAAATTGTAGCACCTATAACTATTGTAAAACTAATTGAAAATGTTAGTATAAAATGAGATGTAGGTGCAAAACTATAAGGCACCATACCTACTAAATTATTTATAAGTATATATATAAATAATGATGATATTAAGGGGAAAAACATTTGTCCTTTGTTTGCGTTAATTTGATTTATAACAATACTATAAACTGTTGCATATATAGATTCTAATGATAATGATCAATTATTCGGTGTTATTCTATTGTAATTATTTGCTAGTAAATAAAAAATAAAAATTATGCTAGTTGTTATTGTCAAATACAATCCCATATTAGTTAAAGATATTTGTATGTTTCCTAGTAAATCTGCTTTTAAACTAAACAAATTTCTTATTGTAAATTGATCCAAAGGGCTGTTGTTTCATATAGGTAATAAAGTGTTCATAGACATATATTTATTATTGTACTGTTAATTTATTCAAATAAAAAGTTTCCTGCTTTCTTTGATTTAGTGTGAATCTTGAGTATTAAAATTTTTTATGAAAAATGTGTAATTATTTTTCTATTAAGTTGTTTATATATAAATATATGTGTATTTATGTAAATGTTTTTGTTAATAAAATGATTATATGAAATGCTACTTTTATTAGTTATGGTTATATCTTAATATGTATTGACATTATCTCTTTCCTCTCCGGAATAAATTGGTTTTCTAGAATGATCTGGCTTATATTTAATCAAAAAACTTTCCAATTTTCTAAGCGTAGATAGATCTTGTTTAACGTGATGGTTATATTTTTCGTATTCACGCGTTACATCATCTCTTTGTGGATTATTTTCTAAAAAAAACTGCAGATCGTCCGATTTATTTATATTATTGATAATTCTATTATGTAATATATCTATTGTTGACTCTATTTTTGGAATCTGATAACCTACCAAAAAGCTGTGTCTTACATTTAATTTATAATCCACAAAATGCGCAATAAAAGTTTTATTGGTTGAAAATTCTTCACAGGTTAAATTAAGATTGGGTTCTTCATGAACAACAAAAATATTATTTCTTGATTTTATCTTTTTGTAATATTCATATTTTGCCCCTACAATTAAACCTTTTAAGGGTTTAAACAGACTTAAAAACAGAATTAACCAGCCAACATTTCATATAGTCAAAACAAGTACTTTCCCAGGTTAACTGATTGTATTGCTATGGGCATTGAGCTATGTAGTATTCCACATATTTCTGAACATTGACCATAGTATGTTCCTTCTCTATTTAAATACACAGATGATTGATTTAATCTACCAGGATAAGCATCACATTTTATACCTAAAGCTGGACAAGCATATGAATGTATAACATCCGCTCCTGCTACTATGAATCTTGTGTGAGTCAATTCTGGTATGATTACTCTGTTATCCACCTCTAACATTCTTAATTGACCTAGTTCTAAATCACTTTCTGGTACGATATATGAATCAAATTCTACAAAATCTTCTTCATCATTATAAAAATCAGGATACTGATAACTTCAATATCACTGATGTCCTTCTCCATATATTACTAAAGAAGGATCTATAACTTCATCCATTAAATATAATAGTTTAAATGAAGGAAATGCTATTAATATTAATATTAGTGCAGGTGTAATAGTTCAAATAAGTTCTACTAATGTACCATGATTAACATATTTGTTTGAAATTCTATTTTTCGTTTCCCTAAAGTTTATAATAATTGAAACCATTATTCATGTTACAGCAAATAGAATTATTGCTAAATAAAACATTATATTATTATGTAATTCCTCTAATCCTTCCATCTGCGGTGTAGCGTTATCTTGAAAAAACAACCCTCATGGCTCAGGAGTATCATTCCTGCTTATATTTGCTATTAAAATTTGGTTCATATTTTGGTTCTCTTCAGCTAGATCGGTGTGTGCAGCAACCATCTGTATTCTTAAATATAATTTTATTAGTTAAGGATATTGAGATTTGATCAAGTAAATATTAGTTAACATTTAAATCATGTTAAGTATAAAGTATTAAGACAAGATAACAAAACTTAGTAGAAAAATGGTCAGTGCATATAAAGATATTCCAAAAAAAGAATGGTTACCTTATTGTGAAATTAAACTTTTTAAACTAACTAAGTTTTTTATATTATTTTGGATAATTTGGTTAGACCTATTTTTGATTTTGATTTAAATTTAAATCAACTAAAGTATTTTCTAATAATGATACAAAAGGTATAATTAAAAAGAAATGACTAAAGTAAAGAACAGTTGATATTTGTCCAAATTCTATAAATGGAGATTCTACGTGTTTAGCACCCAATTGCATTAAAATCAAGAAATTTGCTATAAATATAAAGAAAACTATTTTACTTAAGGGTCTAAATTGTAAACCTCTAAATTTAGATAGATCTATAAATGGCATAGTTAATAAGACTAATATAGCTGTTATCATAGCAATAACACCTAATAATTTATTAGGTATAGATCTTAGTATAGCATAAAATGGTAAAAGATATCATTCAGGTACTATAGCGGGTGGAGTTTGCATAGGATTAGCCATTACGTAATTTTCACTATCTCCTAACATATTTGGCATAAAAAATACAAATATAGATAAAACTATTATAAATAAGAATATTGTAACAAGATCTTTAAATACAAAATAAGGAGCAAAAGGTAATCTATCATAATTACCTGATACACCTAAAGGGTTACCTGATCCAGCTGAATCATGTAAAGTTATTAAATGCATTAAAACCAAAGCAGCTAATACAAAAGGTAATACAAAATGTAATGCGAAGAATCTATTTAATGTTGCATTATTTACACTGAATCCTCCTCAAATAAACTCAACAATGTCTTGTCCTATTCAAGGAATAGCACTCATTAGATTAGTAATAACTGTTGCACCTCATAAAGACATTTGACCGTAGGGTAATACATAACCCAAGAAAGCTGTAACAATCATAATTAAAAAGATAACAGTACCTATAGTTCAAGTTAAAGTTCTTGGTGCTTTATATGATCCATAGTATAAACCTCTACCAATATGTAGATACACCAAGAAAAAAAAAGCAGAAGCAGTATTTGAGTGAAGATATCTTATTAATCATCCATTATTAACATCTCTCATTATATGTTCTACTGAGTCAAAAGCTTCTAATATGTTAGGTGTATAGTGCATTCCAAGTGTAACACCTGTTACAATTTGTATTACTAAACAAAAACCTAATAATGAACCAAAATTTCATAAATAACTTAAATTAGATGGTTGTGGTGAATCTATTAAATATGAATTTAACAAACTCAATAAAGGATGTGTTTTTAATATTCTCATTTATTAAATATATAACTACAGAGATACTTTATTAATTTTTATAGAAAATTCAAGTAAGACTAGTTAAAAAAAATTTAGTTTTATAGATATTATTTTCCATTTGTTCTTCACAAATTTTTATCAGTACACCTAGTGTCAAATAAATATGAAATATTCTTACCTGATATATCATTATATTTCTGACTTGTATCGGGTGCACATATATTACTTTTTATATTTAAAATTTGATTTTCAATAGTGTTATTTACTTGTACTTGTACAATTCTCTGATCTACATATTTAAACGTGTAGTTTCTGGGTTGTATTGAAGGAGCATGGTCTCTAACAACATGAAAATCAAAAGGTATAGTACCTTCCGGTGTAGTACGCGGTGCAGCTGGTAGAACTGGGGGTTCAGGTGTATTCAATACAAAATATATAATATGAACAGGATGACGTTGATCATCACCAGGTGCATTATATGTAATATCTCCACTACTGAAAGTGTATGACAATAGTTGACTTACATAGTTTAATCCGTCTGTTATGATAGAAGGGTATATACCTAACGATACAGTAAATATAACTAAAACTAATAACATAGAGTATTCTCTTAAATTTAAATCTATCATGTACTCTATTCAATTATGTTTAAATAATGATCCTCCAAATATAATTCTGTTGAACATAAATATTGTAAATGCAGCAGAAAACACTATAGATGATGAACCAAATACACCAGCCAATGGTAATCTTTCAAATACACCATAAAGCGACATAAATTCACCTATGAAATTTAATGTAAGAGGTGCACCACAGTTACCTAAACATAAAATAAAAAATAATATAGATAAAATTGGCATAGCTTGTACTAAACCTCTGTAATAACTTATTACTCTAGTACCAGATCTGTCATATAATACACCACCTACTATAGCAAATAAACCAGATGATACAAAACCATGAGCTAATCCTAAACAAATACCTCCAACTATACCTTGAATTACATTACTAAATACTGCTATAAAATAAACTGCTGCATGAGATACAGAAGAATAAGCTATAAGTTCTTTAATATCAATTGTTCTAAGAGTACTTAAACTTGCATATATAATTGTGATAACACCTATAGTAAATATTATATAAGTAGAAACAATAAATGCTTTAGGTGATAATATTAATATTAATCTAAATATCCCATATAAACTTAATTTTAAAACTATAGCTGCCAATATAATACTTCCAGATAAAGGTGACTCAACATGAGCTTTTAATAATCAACCATTAAGATATATAACAGGCGTTTTAACAGCAAATGCTATAAATATACCCATGAATATTAATAATTGTGTCATGTATATAAATCCATTTTTGGATATAACATTTATATCTGTACAACCTGATAAATAAGAAACTGTTATTATAGATAATAACATAAATAATGAACCTAAAAATGTATATAAAAAAAAGTAAAAACTAGCTCTCTGCTTTTCTATGGAACCAAATATTCCAATTAATATAAACAACGGGGCTAAAATACTTTCAAAAAATATATAAAACATTAATAAATCTAAGACCATATATATTAATAATAATAAGGTTTCTAATAAAAGCATTATAGATAAAAAGTATATTATTTTTTCTTTTATGGATTTTCAGTTTGATATAATAGATATAGGCATTATAATTGTAGTAAGTAAAACAAAATAAATTGATAAACCATCTATTCCCAAGTAAAAATCGTAATATCCAATACTGTGGTGTTCTTGTATAAATTGAAAATATTTGCTGCTACAATTAAATAATATTCAAACGATTAAAGATACTATTAAATTTAATAGTGTAGTCACTAAAGCGACAATTTTAAGTAAAATTTTACTGTCGCTTTTATCGTATGAGTTTAATAATAAAATAGAAATTATACCTATAATTGGTAACATAATTAAAGTAGTTAATAACATTAGTTTTTTTTATATCTTATTTCCATCTTAATACGTAACGCAATAGTTATATATAAAGCATATAAATATATATTTATATTATGCTGGAGCGACTCGAACACTCAATAGTAAATACCAAAAATTTATGACTTGCCTATTAGTCAACAGCATATTTTGTAACTTAAAAATACACAGTTTATAGGTGACAAGACTTGAACTTGCACGGTTAAACACCATTCCGTCCTAAGCGGAACCTGGTTACCAATTTCAGCACACCTATGGTCCATGATATAACTGGACTACTTGAGTTTTTTATCAACTTTTTTATTAAGAATATAACAAATTGTGTTTTTTACTTAATAAAAAAATATTTTTTAAGTTTGGTTTAAATTATTCACGACATATATAATATATAGTAAGAACCAAAAGACCAAGATAAATAACTACAAAAAATCCTCTGGAGTTAATAAAGGTTGTATGTTTTTCATTAAAATTTTATAATAGATTTGATTACGATTTTTATATGTAACGCAATTATGCTCGAGATAAGACTTGAACTTATAACCTAAACATCTTCAGTGTTCCGCTCAACCAGTTGAGCTTCTCGGGCTTAAACAGCAAAAATTTAAAGTAATATTTATATAAGTCGGGCTATTACGATTCGAACATAACTAATCCTCTTCCCAAAAGAGGCGCCTAACCAACCAGGCTCTAGCCCGTAATTTTTAAGGCTAAAGTGAATTGAACACTTATCTCAACTATTATGAGTAGTTTGCTTTACCGATTAAGCTATAACCTTTATAAGAATGACTAATAGTTCTTATGGTTAATAGTTAGGCAACATATAATAATAAGAATGCCATCATTAATGCAAATAATCCTGTTGCTTCTGCAAAAGCAAACCCTAAAATTGCATATGAGAATAATTGTCCTCTTAATGAAGGGTTTCTAGAAACTCCTATTATTAATGCACCAAAAACTACTCCTATTCCTACTCCAGCTCCTATTAAACCTGTAGTAGCTAAACCTGTCCCTATTATTTTTGCGGCTTGTATCATTCTTATCAAAACTTGATAAAAAATTAATAAAAATCAATTAATAAATTTAACTATGCGCGGCCCAGAGATTTGAACCCTGATCTCTCGGTCATGAGCCGAGTGTGATAACCAATTACACCAAACCACATATATAAAACGGTTGAGCAAAAAGGGATTTGAACCCTTAACTTATCGTGTGTAAAACGATCGCTCTACCATTGAACTATTTGCTCTAAATAACAACCCAGGAGAGATTTGAACTCTCGTTTCAACAGTGAAAATGTTATGTCTTAACCAAACTTGACCACTGGGTCTTTTTTAAGAAGCCTTATGCAAGTATCGCACTTACTTCCTCTGATTACAAAACAGTCGCATTACTTTTATGCTAAAAAGGCAGACTTATGATAATTGTACTATATAGTAAAAAATGAAATTAGGACTTTATACCTGAAAACATCAAAGTTAATACAGTTAAAGCCTATTACGTAATGTTCTATTACGTCTATAAGAGTATAGTAAAGTAAGCTTCGTGCTTATATGCTTTCAGCATTTATCTTTAATTGACGTGGCTTTCTTGCCATGCTTGTTTCTATAATTAATACATCTTCACTAAAGGGATTTCGCCTCTAGTGTAGTTTGTTTTAAAATTATTATAGTTAAAATAACTGTTTAGAATTAAAACAACAAGTAAACTATTGGTCAACATACCCAATTCCTTTCGTACAAGGGGGCTATCTTTATTTTACTCTAATTTCCTCTAGAAGATAGAAACCATACTGTCTCACGACGTATTGAACCCAGCTCGTGTAGCTCTTTAATCGACGAACAGTCGAACCCTTCATGATTTCTGCGTTCATGTGGATGAGCTAAGCCGACATCGAGGTGCCAAACCGCGCACTCAATTTGTACTCTCTTGCGCACATTAGCCTGTTCAAGTTTTGTTTTGTTTTTATTACTTCAAAAATATTAATTTTTGTTCAGACTATATCATCATTTATATATATTTGTTTTTTTTCAATTTTTAGTATTTAATTACCGCTTATTCAACCTTTTATTCCAAAAGATCCAATACGTGATTTTGATACTAATTTTGTGTATTGTACATTAGATTTTAAATTACCTTTAAGGAATACAGATGATAATCCTTTTATTGAAGAATCTATATTAAGTAAATTACCTTTGTATTTTAATCTTAATACAGATCTTGACGCTGTATAACGTTTAGTTAATCTACCTCTTGCTTCTACTCTAAATCCTGTTACATTTCTATATTTAAGTTTTCTTATAATAGATTTTCTCAAAGAATTATTACTCTGTGTTATGTTTTTTTCTTCTAATTTGTTTTTAACCATATATCTGTGTAGAAAAGAAATTTTTCTTTTTATTCTTACTTTATCTCTTAGTTTTTTTAAATAACGTAAAGTTTTCTTTCTTTTATTTGTTATTTTAGTTGTTATAGATTCTGATAAAATATCACTATTTAAATAAAAACGTTTTAAGTTTATTAAATTAAATTCTACTTGTTTATTATATAATTTACTTAACTGTTCTTTTAAATACTGTAAATATACATATGTACGTTTAGATTTATTTATATAGTTAATTCGTTTGTAGTATCAATATAATAATCTTCTATTTTTTTCATTACGTATAACTTTCCTACAATAATTTCTTATTTTAATTCTTACATAATTATTGATTCTTGTATTTTTGCTTGTATTTTTTAATCATTTACTTAAAGAAACTTTGTTTCTTTTAATAAAGAAATATAAAGTAAATCTTTCTATATCTCTTCATCTCAAAAGAAAAATTTTATTGTTTTTTTTCAAAAGACGTTTTAGTCTTTTTCTAATTCTTTTGATAATTCGTAAGTATATATTTTTTTGTCTATTAAATAAATAAAGATTTATAATTACTTTATTATTAGTATGTTTAAATTCTCCATTACTAATATAAATTTTATTTGAAGATTGTTTTCTGTATTTTTTTGGTAATCTTTTTGTTCTCAATCTATTTTCTACAATTCTATTAAACAACGTAAAATAACTTTTTATAATACTTATAGCAGATAGGTCTGTACTAGGTATTAAATTTAAATTATTTTTGTTAAACAAAAAAATGCTATTTTTTCATTCTCTAGTTGAAGAAGGAAAATGTTTAGAAGTTTTTATTTTATTTATATTATTACTATAATTTTTAGTAAAAGAATCAATTTTTTTATTAGATATTAATTTTAACATTTTTATAATTTAGTGAGGGCAATAATAAAATTAATTTTAATTAAATTATTAGAAATTTTCATTATTGAGTTTCAATAATAATTATATATATATATATAAATGCTGGATTACTCATAAATTATAACATAATTTAGTCGTTAAACGTTTTTGTTCAAAAAACAAATTTCGCTTCAAATTAACTTTTAAAAGTTTTTTTTGAAATTTACCCAGATTAAAATCGATATTTAAACTAAATATCGAGGGACTAGCATAATATTAATCCCTAGCGTAACTTTTTCAAAAATCCAAGACCTTTCCTTTCCGTGCCTTGTGATCATATGCCCCGCTTACGCGACTGATGGACTTGTAGGTCTGACAGTAAAGCAAGATTAAGCCATTAAACTTTGAAAGTATGATTTAGCCTTATAATAAAAACTTATTGTTTTTATTATAAATCAAATATTATTTATTAATTTTTGTAATCATTAATATCTATTTTATACTACTATTTACCACATAGTTAAAATCCTACCTAAAAATAAAAAATAAATTGTCATTAAAAGACTACGGTAATTGGATAATTATATATATAATTAATTGCAAATTAATTGCCCATATATATATAAATATTTATATATATATGGACGTTGCTTTTTTTACATTTAGAAATTTGGACATACCCAGGTACTTTTTATGGGATCTGTGCCCCGCATAAACTGTCTTCCAATCAAGTGGTAATATTAAATCAAAAAAAGGTGTTACAATTTAGTTAAATTTTCACAAATAGACATATATTAAATTCTTTATTATTTATTAATAAATAATAAAACAATATACTAAAACTACCTTATACGCTAGTAATTAATTTAATAGTACCTAAATTGGTAACAGTAAAGCTGCATAGGGTCTTCTCGTCTATCTAGAGGTAAACAGTATCTGCACTGCTACTCCAATTTCACTGAGACAATCATCGAGACAGCTGTTGTATCGTTACATCATTCATGCAAGACCGCATTTAACGGCCAGGGTATTCCGCTACCTTAGGACCCTCATCGGTAAGGCCGCCGTTTATCGGGGTTTCCTTCAAAGCCCTAGCTTTTAAACTAAAGCAAATTCGTTACCCAGCCGACACCGGGCAGACATCACACTCAATATTTCGATTTACATCTTAGCAGAGTGCTTTGTTTTAGATAAACAGTCGTACAACACTATTTTATGCTTCCTCTTCTTTTGATCTTATGAACCGAACAATTCGGTTCATAAGTCCTTAAAAGAATGGCTCACCTTATCCCGAAGTTACGTGAGTCAATTTGCCGAGTTCCTTAATGATTGATTTCTCAAGCGCCTTCGTATTCTCTACTTACTTACTGGTGTTAGATTCTAGGTACGGTTTATTGTATAAAATATAATTTTTATATGCGTATAGATTTTCCTGAACTATTTTAACTTTAAATAGTTTTGTCTAACTTGATTTTCATCGGCTTTTGAAAGTTTTTTATGAAAACTTTCTACACCTTAGAAGCCGTAAATTAATTCAGTACGCACCATAAGTTTTAGGCGAGAATTATCTTTTTCTTTATCGTTACTCATATCGGCATTATCACTTGGATTAATTGATTATTTGTTTCTTTAATCTTAAAAAGCTTAAATGAAAATTTTATCCAATGTTCCGCTACCCCACACACCAATATATGATGCATGGACAAGGTTTCGGTATATTATTTAGATCCGTTGTATTTTCGGTGCTGTCTTCTTAATAACCAGTGCTCTGTTACGAGGTCTTCAAAAAATGGCCGCTTCTAAGTCTATTTCCTGGTTGTTTCTAAAGATACATCCTTAATTTCACTCAATAATAATTTTGGAACCTTATTAACTCTTGTTCTGGGCTGTTTCCCTTTTGACATACAACCTTATCGTACTATGTCGGACTATTTAACATTCATCTTAAACCTTCCGAGTGCAAATACTCTCCGATAAAATCTTCACGATCCCCCGATATAAACAAACCAATTGGTTTGAGCGAGATCACAATTCTGTACCTTTTAAGATGTTAATTAAATTACCTACTTATATAGGTTTCGCGGAAAACCAGCTCAACTAGTCAGTTTTGTCTTTCACTTGCTTACCATTATTCTTCGGATATCTATACAACGATATACCGTTCGGACTTTTATAATCCTGATAATAGTAAGATCACTAGTCTTCGGGTCTAATTTTAAATACTTTTCATTTTTACATAATCGATTTATCTCGGCAGATTACAGACTGCTTGCATTTAAAATTAACTTGCCGACCCATTATGCAAAAGGTACGCTTTTATTATTTATTTAAATTTAACTTAAGCTGCTTATAAAACTACTATTAAAAAAAAACCTTCACAGGTTTTCTCTACTATTGTTTATAAACTATATTTAGCTTTAGAGGAAGGTTCCCCTTTATTCAAACAGATATACCATTTTACTTAAAAGCTTTATGTTAATTATTAGATTAATCTAATAATTTATACAATAATTCTACATTAATTCACACTAATAGTAGACTCTCGTTTGATTTTTTTTCCTAAAGTTACTTAGATATTTCAGTTCACTTTGTTTAATTATATGAATTTTCTTAGGTAGTTATATTACCTTTAGTTTATAACAATTCTTCATAATAGTTTCTTTTTATACTCTTTTTATTTGAATATAGTAGTATTACTATACTAGGCCTATTTTACGCTTTTTATTAAATGCACTTATATAAGTTATTTAAAATATACTACTTTATTTCAAGTTTCTGTTTTTATATCGCTCATTTGTCTACTATCTATTTTCAAAGCATTTTTTCCTAATTCAAAAACAAATCCTAGTGTTAAAATAAAGAAAAATACTAACATTATTATTAAGCCATATACTCCATTTGTATATGCACTTACAATATAAGGGTAAACTAATAATATTTCTAAATCAAATAATAAAAATAATAATGCAAATATAAAAAAAGATATACTAAATTGTGTTCTGTTTTGCCCTAAAAATGAGTGAAATCCACACTCAAATGCACTATTTTTCTCTTGATATGGATTATGTGGCGATAATGCAACACTTATAACCAATAATATTAAAGCCAATACTGGTATGAATAAAAAGAAAAATGTTAAACTTGTCATTGCTTTATTTATTTATTTAATTTCAAATATAAGTAAAATTTTTCACTTTTTTTTAGGAAGGTTTTTATTAAGAAAATTATTGTTTTAGGTCTTTATTATAGTTAAAAATATAATTGATTTTTTCAGTTTTTTTATTTTCTACGATTCATTCTAATTTAAATTAGTGGTTTTTAAAACTTTTATATTCTCTTTTATGAACATTTAACCTTATCTCGATACTTAATATCTTGTTAAAACACTTTATGCTTATATAATTAAAAATAACTAATGTAACTATAAAATTGGATAATCCTTTAAAATTAATAATAATATATTCCAGTGTTTATTCACTTTATATGTTTAATAAAACAAACTTAGTTAAATTTATTTAATTTACATTATTTGCAGATTTAAAATCTGAGACACTTTGTGAAAAAGTTCTCATAAAAAGAGTCCTATTTCTAAGACTACCTTGTACTTCCAAAGTATTGTTACCTTCTAATCGAAAATCACCCTGTCTAACCAAACCGGCATAACCTGCACTAGCAAGAGTATATGCATTACTAATACCAGATTCCAATCCTTTATCCCGCATGAAAAATTTTAATGTAGCTATCTGTAATGGTGTAAACTCAGTGTGACTACTTCCTATAGCAGATCTTCCTCTTAGTACATCCAACATTTGGTTTCCCAAACGAGCCTTTTCTTGAGGACTAGATCTATCTATGTGATGCAAAGCCCGATTTGCTATAAAGACTTCTCGTTGAGTAATAGTAGCAGGAAGAGTAGTATTAAAAGCATCTTCTCAAGAACCTACATTAAAAGGATCTTGGGGAATTGGCAGTGTTCTATTAGGGTATGTAGGTGGATGATTATTAGGATTCATATTTAATTTAAAGTTATCTCACTTAATTGGTAAAAAGGTAATTAAATTAGTAATAAACATTGTAATAATTTTAAGTATAGACATCTTTTCTTTGTAGATTAATAACAACATTCAAGTTAAAATTATTTTAACCACATATATATTTCATACTTGTAATTTAACACAATAAATCAAAGGAATTATTATTTTTAATGAAATAGACTCAGAAATATTTTTCAAGAACACTTTTCGTTAACATTTTACATTTAAAAATAAAATCATTTACATACATATAATGCAAGCATATTCAAAAAATACACATTACTATGTATCTAAGATAAAAGTCATAATCTGTAATCAAATCTAATATCATACTAATACAAAAAAAAAACAACAATACAAAAAAGAAAGGATTACGATTATTGTTATTATTATTTGAATAATTGCTAAATCTATCTCATTGCTTATTTATATAATTCCTAATTTGCTGTACTGTTACATTTGTAAAATTTAAGAACCTCAATAGTAAACTGATATATATAAGAATAATCAAACCACATCTACAAAATGTCAATACAAAATACCCGATTCTAAACCCAAATGATGATTTTCTGTTAAATGGTAAGCAAGCAAACGTCACAAACCCACTCATAAAAAAGCAGTACCAATCATAACATGTAGCCCGTGAAATCCTGTACCAAAATAAAAACATGATGCATATGTACCATCTGATATTGTAAATGAAGATACTGTATACTCTACTCCTTGAAAAGCTGTAAAAATAACGGCTAGAATTATTGTATGGACTAAACCGTATAAAGCACCACGCCTGTTTCCCTGTATTAATGAATGATGTGCATATGTTACAGTTACACCTGATGATAATAAAATTATTGTATTTAACAAAGGTAATTCAAACGGGTTTATAGACTGTATACCCATTGGAGGTCAACTTGCTCCTAATTCAACAGTAGGAGATAAGGCACTATGAAAAAATGCTCAAAAAATAGCTAAAAAAAATAAAGCTTCTGATACAATAAATAAAGCTACACCCATATTTAAACCTCTTTGTACAGCTAAAGTATGGTTTCCTAAGTACGTTCCTTCAGAGATTACATCTCTGAATCATAAACTCATTGAATATACTACACTAATAAGAGCTAATAATACAGTAGTAAGCTTTTGGAAAAATAAATGGAAACTCAATGCTGCACTGACTGTAACATTTAATAATGACACACTTGTATTAAATGGTCAAGGGCTAGGTGATACTAAATGAAAGGGATGTGATTGAAATACACTTCTTGCAGACTTAGTCATTTTTTCTTTCTATGTTTAGTTATTACAATTTACGCCTTAAAGATGATTTGAACATCTAACCTAAATATTAACAGTATTCCGCTCTACCATTGAGCTACAAAGGCTCTAATTTTTTTAATTCATATACTAGTGTTATACCATGTATGGAGATATCAGGACTTGAACCCGAAATAACGAAATGCAAATTCGCAGTTTTACCAATTAAACTATATCCCCTTTTTTTTTGGTTAATGGTAAATTATATTTTTAATAATTTTATTAATTAAAAATAAGCTTTACTTTTTTAAATTGGCTTTAGCCTGTGCTCATTGAGCCAGTACATCGGGATTTGTTCTTATTTCTAGTTCAGCTAGTTTTTTAGTAGAGTGTGCTTTAAAATAAGCAAACCTTCGATTAAACTGAGCCCGTGTAGAGTACTCTGGATCTAATGTTGAATTAAATTTTGCATCAAAATATTCACGGTCTTCTCTTCAGAGCCCTTTCCTGATGTCGTATGTATCACCTTCAAATATATTGATTATGTGATCTCTCATTTCGTTAGCCTGTTTTAATACAGGATTATGCAAAACATCATAGGCTGCAAAATTGCTTGCTTCAGTAGATTCTCTAAGCCAGTCATATGCTTGTGAATAGTATGCCATCAAAAAACAATCTAATTTATTTCTTCCCATTATAAGAGTATCTAATATAACTCTTTTATTTTCAGGATCCATGACCGAAGTCACGGTCAACATACGTTGACTACAGATCATATAATCATTCAAATCATTCATTAATTGTATACTTGTCATTTATTTATTTACGGTTTTTGAGGGGCTACAACGAAACTCATCAATAAGACTCCTATAATCATTAACACATAATTAATATTTATAAATTCACTGAAATATATAACATTTAAGAAAAACAATAATCCTATTAATATATATAATGCATAATTTGTTACAATACCCGTACTTAGGTTGTTAATAGAGTTACTAATTTCAGTAAACTTTTTCTGTAAACCAAAAGGTCCAAAAGTTTCTACAATTCCTTTGTCCATATCTTTACTAGTTTGTTTAGCTAAAAAAAGAATCAATCCTGAAACGTATTTATTGTAATAGAGTTCTACTGCGAAACGCTGGTTTAAAAAACTAAATATGTTATAACCAATTACTGAATATTTAAAACTAACCAATGGTTTAGGATAAAATTCCGTGAAAAAGATAGATAAACTAGTTAATGATAATGTAAAAAATAAAGGTAGTAATTTGTATGTTACTGGTACAAAAAACTCAGTATTAAGCATTATTTCATGAGAAGGATGTATAAATAAACTATTATCTGAGAAAAAATCTGAACCTAAACCTATAAAGATATCTTTAGTTAAGAATCCAAAGAATATAGAAAATATAGCTAAAATTATTAAAGGTAAACTCATAAATATATCTCCTTCATGTGCTGCTTTAAATGTTTTAAATTTATAATTAACAAGTGGTCCGTTAGCTTTTGATAAAAATGTTAAATAAAGAACTTTTACAGAATATAGTGTAGTAAACATAGCACCAATACTAGCAACAAAGTATACTATTATACTTGATAAATTATATTGACCATATGCAGATTCTATAATTAAATCTTTAGAGTAGAAACCTGTCATAAATGGAAATGCTACTAAACTTAAAGAAGCTATTAACATTACTGAATAACTTAAAGGTAGATAAGCTATTAAACCTCCGTATTTTCTAAAGTCTTGATTATCGTTAACTGCATGTATAACAGCACCTGCACCTAAAAACAATAAGGCTTTATAAAAAGCATGATTAACTAAGTGGAATAATGCTATAGTGTATGAAGACAATCCTACAGCTATTACCATCATACCTAATTGACTCATAGTAGAATAAGCTATAACTTTTTTTATATCTTGTTGAAATAAACCTACTAAAGAACTAAATACAGTAGTAATAGCACCCACTCATAAAATAATTAATAAAATTATAGAACTATACTCTATAATAGGTGAAGCTCTCATCAACAAATATACACCAGCAGTAACCATAGTGGCAGCATGTATTAAAGCTGAAACTGGTGTAGGACCTTCCATAGCCATAGGTAATCAAACGTGTAAACCTACTTGAGAACTTTTAGCCATAGCACCTATTAATAAACATATACCTATTATTATTACAATATTTTCATTAAAATAAGGTGTTAAAGAGAAAACTAAAGAGTAATTTAAATCTCCAAATGACCATAGTATTGCAAACATACCTATTGTTAAAAAACAATCACCTACTCTGTTAGTTAAAAAGGCAGACAATGAACTTTGATTAGCTGCTATTCTAGTAAATCAAAAACTAACTAAAAGATAAGAACAAACTCCTACACCTTCTCAACCTACAAACATTAATAAAAAATTATCAGCTGTTACTAATATTATCATCATAAAAGTGAATAAACTTAAATAACTAAAAAATCTTTGATTATGAGGATCATGACTCATATATCCAATAGAATAAACATGAACTAAAGATGATACTATTAAAACAGGTATTAACATAGATACTGTTAATGAATCAAAATTAAAAGCTCAAGAAACATTTAACGATTCTACGTCTATTCATCTAAATAAGTGTATTGTTACAGGTATATTATTAAAACCTATTTCCAAAAAAGCAAATATAGCTAAAATTGTAGTTGTGATAACACAACTACAAGTTATTATCTGTGCTCCACTAACTCCGATCTTTCTACCAAAAAAACCGGACATAACTGAACCTAATATTGGTAAAACTATTAAAGCTAGATACATTATTTATAGTCTATAGATATGCTTCCTCTTAATCTATAAAAAGCAACTAATATTCCTAAACCTATTGCTGATTCTGCACCTGCTATAGCAATTATGTATACAGAAAAAGTTTGGCCTAATATATCATCAAAGCTTATAGAACTTAACAATATTAAAAATGTTACGGCTAATAACATTATTTCTATCGAAATAAGCATTAAAATAATATTTTTTCTGTTTAAGACAAAACCAAGTATTCCGATCAAAAACAAAATTAGTGCGAATCTCATATTACGTTGCTTAAAGAAAATTTATGTCGTAAGTGATTTATATTTGAATTGTCAAAGGTAGTATTTAATATTAATTGACTGATACATAATACTCTATACTACCTTAATCTTATGATACTGTTTTTGTAAGCAAAAAGCAGAACATGTAAGCCTTTAAGATGACTTGAACACCTAACCCAAATATTAGAAGTATTTGGCTCTACCATTGAGCTATAAAGGTTTATCAGAGAATATCCGATTCGAACGGATGTGATTTATTTATCAAATAAGTTTCAAGCTTACCACCTTAAACCACTCGGTCAATTCTCTTTTTTTTGATTCCTTCAAGACTTGAACTTGAATCACATCCTTATCAAGAACGCACTTTACCTATTAAGTTAAGAAACCTTGTATATAAGGATATATTATCTTGGCCGCCCAAATACTTCTTCAATAAATCTAGTAGATATTAAACCTCTATATTTTCTATCTGGGTAATTACCTGTTATATTTCTATGAAATGTTGTATTAGGATGACTTTGTTTATATTCCATAACTTTATCACATATATACTCATTCTCTTGAGAAGTAAATCTTTCATTTAATCTAGTATCTGTTCATCCTCTTTCTGTACCTTCTTCTGCACAAGATAGTCTATGGTCATTTAATTTATTTAGCATACGGTTACGTATAAATTCTCTATGGTATTCTGTGTCGAAGGGAAGTGTATTATCTTCATTGTTATTGGATGAACTGCCACCAAAAGTGCCGTGGTGAGGATTATTGCTATTATTATTGTTATTACCCGGCGGTATATTAGATTGTTGATTCCCTGAATTTCCGGGTAATGGAGCATTATTATTGGGATTACCACTGCAAAATACATTACTATCGTTGTTACCGTAATCAATTAAATAATCAATTCAGTTAAAGTACACATTAAATACATACAGTAATACGACACTACTCATAATTAAAATAGTTAGTAAAAGTAAATAATTTTGTGGGTGTTGTCTGACTTTATATAAAAAAATAGTATTGCTCATTCAAGAGTACTCAGATTCGAACCGAGAATTTAAAGTTTGAAGCTTCCTGTTTTACCATTAAACTATGCTCTTTTTAATAAGTTATTGCTAATAAATTGCGGAAAAGAGACGATTTGAACGTCTAAATGTGTTAACATAATATTTAGCAAATACCTCGCCTTACCTATAGCAACTTTTCCTTTTTTTTTGTTTTAATAGTGTTATTCATTAATATAGTATCCTTAAAATCTTATACTTTAAGAGTTAATTATAAATAAAAATTATGAGAGTTGTAGCGAATCAGGCCAGGCTTGAACTGGCATCTTTTTCCTCGACAAGGAAACTCTTTACCATTAAGTTTACTGACTCTTATATATTATTTTTAATCAATGTTTCATGTTTTATTGTTAAGTGCTGTTAACTTTGCTCTTATATTTTTTTTGTAAAAAAATACATCATTTTCCAAATGTTTTCCAAAATCACTATTTGAAGAAATAGACCGTGTTATTTCTATATTATAGGGTTCTGTGTTAGTAAAAGAACCATGTTTTATAATACCATTGTAACCTGAAACATGATCTAGATGAAAATGTTTACCAAAATATTTAAGTACAGCTAATTCATTATAAGTAAATTTACTATGTATTGGTGATCCATCGTTTATATAATCTTCATCTCTTATTTTTTTTAAAAGATCAGATCCTCTTTTAGCTATTTCAATACGTCCATAGGGAGCTTGAGCGTTCTTATGTAAGGCATCAAAAGCATTGTTTGCTTTAGCTATATTAAAGTCATTTATTTCCGCGGGCACTAATTCATTATAATTAATACCGTGTTCAGTATTTTTAAGCATTTCTTGTAGGTTTTTTTGATGTTCTTTAAAATCTTGTTCTTCTTGGGCTCTAAGTTGTCAATTAGATAAACGACGTTCATTAGGAAACATTGAGTTAATAACTGAATAATTACCCATATTGTTATAATTATTAATAGTAATCATGTAAAACTCTAACAAGTAGATTGTTATTATTGGAGAAACAAAATTGGAACCTAAACAAAATATAAGTGTGAAAATAGATGATTTATAAGTTAATTTATCTAAAAGATATATACGACTTAATATAGTAATAATAAATTTAATTAAACATATAACAATCAAATTAAAACCAAATGGTAAATTTATGATAGGAATAAGTAATCTAATAATTATGTTAGATTCTGATAATATATTGTCTAAATATTTATTTGATCTTGCACTTTTATTCAAAATAAAAAATAGATACAATAGAAAAAAATAATATATAAATAAATTAAAAAAGGATATTTTAATAACTATGCCCACTATAGTTATAATTAATATAATAGACAATAAAAAATAAAATCTTTTATTTTTTATTGTCGAATTTGAGTAATGAGTTTTGTTGATTAGTTTGTTGAGTTTATTCATTCTTGTTTTCATATATGTTTTCATAGTATTCTGCTACTATTAGCCCTATTTGTAAATTAAGTAGTACCGGGTCTTTACTTGGTTGTTTTATAAAAAATACATTTTACCTAGATTTATATATTTAAAAACAATTGACTTATTATATAAGTTTTATGACTAGCCGAATTCGAATCGGCACACTTCGTTTGGAAGACGAACAGTCTACCATTAACTTATAGTCATTTTCTAAAAAATGGGAGGACACCTTGATTTGAACAAGAAAATGCTATGCCACATACAGCTGTTTTACCCTTAAACTATATCCACCTTAAAACCGGGAGAGAAATTCGAATTCTCATTATTAATGCATGAAATTAATGTTCTAACCAATTAAACTATCCTGGCTCATAGGAAGAAAAGGAATTGAACCTTCGATAGTATGAAACTATTGAGTTTACAGCTCAACCCGCTAACCAACACACGGAACCTTCCTTTTTTTTTAATAGGACTTGCGAGATTTGAACTCACAATATAACGATTAAAAGTCGCATGTTTTACCAATTAAACCAAAGTCCCTTATTATTAATATTTTTGTTTAATTGTTATAATAATAGAACCTACCATTGCTAGTAGTAGTATAATAGAAGTTATTATCAATCACATGGAATGACTTGTGTACATTATGTTTCCTATACTTGTTATATCTGATATATCAGATATTGTTCCATCTCAACTATTTGAAGATACGTGATAAACTAAATTTTTATCTGTATAAATATTTTCATTAGTAGGTAAAATCCTTATAAGTGGTACATAAAAAGCTATTATAGTTATTATACTTAATGGTATACTGTTAGTAGTATCACTTATAAGTTCAGACACTCTTATATTTATTAACATTAAAATAAATAAAAATAAAATAGATACCGCTCCTACATAAACTAACAGGTAAGATATACCTATAAATTTAAGGCCTGTAAGTATTAAATAACCTGAAATACATGAAAATAATAGTATTAAATATAATACTGATACTATAGGGTTTTTAGATGTTATTATTAGTATACCAGATAATATAGATATACCTATTATAATATATAAGAATATAGGATTAAATCCACCAGATATATCATTTATTTGATATAAATAAAACATATTTTATATACAATGTCTAAATATAAGATAACAAAAATACAAAAAAGATTTTTGATAAAAATCTTCTTTTGAAAAAATGAACAAATTTTCAATTATTAAATATCTTTTGTTTTGTAGATTACGTCGAAAAAATCTTCTCATTTATTAAAGTCAATAAAAAGATTATATTATTATTAATATATAATTACTAAGTTTAATTAGTAGTTATTTATATGTAAACGTGTTTTAAATAAACGTACAAATCTAGGTAAAATGTACTTACTAAAAAAATATATAATAACAATTAAAAAGAAAAAGTTAAATACTACTTGATTTACAAAAAAAAATGGTACTAATTGTGGCATTTTATTAAAATTTCTTAGATACCGTATCTTTAAAGTATCATTTCCCAATACAGGATAACCAATGAGAACTACAAAATAAATTTTATTTGGAATTGAACCAAATTTAAAAATAACCAATTAAAAATTTTTTTTTGTATAATAAGCTTATAAACTACCAAAGATAAATACAGCTCCAAATATGTAATCCTCACCACGGCATGTGAAAAAACAAACTGACATATGTATTTATTTTGGCAGATAAACCCGGAGATATAAGGATAATGTATCCCGTGCAATTTCCATTACACGAACCGTATTTCGACTTAACACCAATCAAAGTCACGCATACGAAAATAAAGCACAGATAGTTATAAACCTGTTTATAAATACTAAATCTGTACAGAACCAAACTTATTGCGCAAACTCCTTTCAGCGCCTGACGAGTAGTTAGTACCCATCTGAGATTGTATTCACCGTGACATAGTGATTCACGATTACTAGTAATTTCTTATTCATGTAGTCGAGTTCCAGACTACAATTCTCGAGTAGTTATATCCACTTTTAAAGATTAGCTCAATTTCACAATATAGCTTCTCTTTGTAGAGGCGTATGTGGCACGTCTATAGCCCACGTTATTAAGGCCATGATGACTTGTCTTAATCCCTACTATTCATACCGTTATAATGGCGAAGTACATTATTGTATTAAACAAATGTAAAATACATTTATTATAATAATATTAATTATTAATTGTAAATAATGCAAGGGCTTTCGTTAATTAAAGGAACAAACCAAAATCTCACGACATTAACTGAAGACAGCCGTGCAGCGCTTGTATGAACCTTTATGTATTCAAAACGTGGTAAGATTATTCGCGGATCATCGAATTAAATAACATACTTCACTACTGGTTTCAGACACGGTCTAATGATTTCAATTTCGGCGTTGCCGCTTTACTCATGAGGTGGAGTGCTTACACTTTCATTTATAAACTAGTTTATCTAGCCTATGACACTCATAATTTTCTCCAAGGACTACTAGGGTATCTAATCCTTATCGCTACCCAAGGCTTCGTCCCTCAACGTCAGTTTTTACATAGAATGGCGTCTACACCGTCACCCGTCTCATTGGTATCAAAAAATGTTGACTTTACTCCAATGGTTCCCCATTCACCCATAAAACTCTAGAAAATTAGTTCCCACTTGTTTAGGCTTGATTTTCCGTCTAGGTACCCTTTAAACCCAATAAAGATGAATAACACTTGTATTCTACGTATTACCGCGACTGCTGGCACGTAATTTGGTCAATACTAATATATATAAATTGTCATTATCAGTTTATATATAGAATTTTATACTTAAATAGTTATACATTCTTCCAAGTTGCTGGTTCAGCCGTTAGGCTATTGACCAATATTCCTCACTGCTGTGCAATTATGCCCTGGGCTTTTTTCAGACCCAGTGTGGTCGATCGACCTCTCAGTCACGACTTCCGGAATAAGAGCTAATTTTATTATTACTCATCCGGGATAATTTATAACATCTAAAAGCGAAATATCTTTTTCTTTCTACTTATGTTTAAATAAGTTGTATAAGGGATTTTTCTCCTTACTTCAAGGTAGTTAATATATCATTTACTCACCTGTACACCACTTCATCTAATTATAAAAAAGATGACGTTCGATTAGCATGTGTCAAGCATTTGGACAGCGTTCATTCAGAGCCATCATCAAACTCAAGGAATCTTTTTATCCTTTATTATTGTTCTCTTTTTTATAAATTTTGAGTTTCTTTTTTTTTTTGAAACCTCAATAAAGTGTTTTGGTACTTTTGGAAAATTTAAACAAGCAAAGCGTTTTCATTTAAATTGTATTATAAATGTCTATTTAAATTAGTTTTTTAATTAAAGTACATTATCATTTGTGATAATCTTTGTATTACATAATATAATAGTCCATATTTTTTTTTTGTAATTTAATAAAGTATCCTAGGTCAGAATGAGATTTGAACTCATATTTTTGTGTCCGTAGCACAAAGTTCTACCAATTAAACTAACTAACCTTTTTTTTTTAGTAAAATTTTTCACTTTTTTATATAGGCTGATTATTTTTTGTTGTTTTGTGATAAATTATTAAAATTTTTAGCTGCAAGTTCCTTTTCAACTAGTTCTTTTTCAAACTGCTCTCCCAATTTTTTTGCTGATTCAGATAATACATTATCTGAATTATTGCTTAATTCTCTTAATTCTCAAATCAGTCCAGGCAGATGATCTTTTAAAACATCTTTCGCCTCACCAGCTGGTATTTCATTTTTATATGATGCAGCATTTAAAACCAAAGATTTTAAAGCTTCCTCTCTTATAGGTCTACCTTTACCAAATCTCTTCATTATTTCTTCTTGATAATACAGTTTATAAAACGGGTTTACTGTCATTTCTTTTTCTATTTCATCCGAAGTCATGGAAGAAGTAACTGATATTGGACTGCTCGTACGTGAAACTGGAGATTTGGGGTTAAATGTATGTTCTGAATTAACATTGTTAAATTTAACTTTTTTTAAATTTTCTGTGTTATCTTCTTCTGAACTAGTATTAAACACACGTTTATTTTTACCTTTATCAAGACTTTCAATTTTATCTTCTTCTTCTTCTTTTTTTAAAGAATTAGATTTATAAGCAC
>OOCW01000940.1_pt1 | contig 23941 bp, 23 predicted proteins | sample 1671201 | NCBI WGS metagenome assembly OOCW01 (sample SAMN06348132, study PRJEB24527) | human gut metagenome | biome: human gut; feature: ankylosing spondylitis patient; material: feces | host: Homo sapiens | place: China | collected 2015-10
ATCTGACTTTTAATCAGAGGGTCAGAGGTTCGAGTCCTCTGCAGGACACCATTTTAAATGCGGGTGTGGCGGAATTGGCAGACGCGCTAGATTTAGGCTCTAGTACCTTTGGTGTGCAGGTTCAACTCCTGTCACCCGCACCATTTACTTTAATAAACTTAGGTAAGATTTTTAAAAGTTTTATCTTTTTTTATTTTTAGAGAAAAAATACCATTGCATATTAAAAAAACCAGTTATTTAATAACTGGTTTTTTTAATGGATATTTTCACAGAATGTTGCTAATCAAATTATAAATAATAATGATATAGTTTTAGTTTAGACAAGTCTTATGTAGAAGGTCTTTATTCTAAATATAAGAGATTCTATTGTATGATTTTTAAAAAATAAGACTCTCTTTTATTAATCATCTTCTTGATTTTAGTCTATCCTTTATTGAGGATTTAATCGACCCTTGCTATTCGATTAAATCCTCTTTTTTATTGGTTTAGAAGAGTTAGTTTAAACTTAGAATTTAATTTTTTATTGTTAAAAATGTGGGGTGCTAATTTAAGTAATCTAAATTGTTTATATGAAAAATGTTATGAAAGTTTTGAATGAAAGATATAGATAAAACCATTTTTTGTAAATTATATGATAGAATGATTTTATCTGGTAATTTAATTTCTGACTTTGGATTATAAGTATTAATATGAATCATTTAGCTTGCGAAGTAAAGGTTTTCTACTACTAGGGAATGAAATTGAGATGTAATGGCTTTAAGGTATGGATAGAGTAGAGAGGGGAAGTGAGCGATTAATAAATCAAATTAATTATATATAGGGGGATTTAAAGATTAATAAAGAAGTGTAATGGAAATGATAATGCTGTACTTTTTTAAAGAAATAGGATCGGCACAAATAAGAGAATAAATAGTATATGGTCACATAAATGTGTTGGGAGGAAAATTTCATTTGAAGTATTTCATACAATTGTATTGATTATTTATATTTTAAAAAAGAGAATTTTTTTGAGTTATTTCTGTTGACTTTATCAAGAAATAAATATATAATAACAATATCAGTAATGATTACTATAATCTAAAGGAGGAAATAATAATGTCTTTAATTAACACTCAAGTTAAAGAATTCGCTGTACAAGCGTACCACAATGGAGAATTCAAAGAAGTTACTTCTGAATCAATCAAAGGAAAATGGTCTGTATTTTTCTTCTATCCAGCAGATTTCACATTTGTTTGCCCAACTGAATTAGGTGACTTAGCAGATAACTATGCTAAATTCCAAGAAATGGGATGTGAAGTATACTCAGTATCTACAGATACTCACTTCGTACACAAAGCATGGGCTGATGCTTCTGAAACAATCGGGAAAATCAAATACCCAATGTTAGCTGACCCAACTGGTACTTTAACTCGTAACTTCGAAGTTATGATCGAAGAAGAAGGTTTAGCATTACGTGGAAGTTTTGTTGTAAATCCAGAAGGTGTTATTAAAGCATATGAAATCCATGATAATGGAATCGGACGTAATGCTGAAGAATTATTACGTAAAGTTCAAGCTGCACAATTTGTTGCTGAGCATGGAGATCAAGTTTGTCCAGCTAAATGGCAACCAGGTGCTGAAACTTTAACACCAAGCTTAGACTTAGTAGGGAAATTATAAGATATAATTTATAAATAAAAAGAGAGGATTTTCCTCTCTTTTTATTATAGGTTTTTAAATTGTGATTCGTATAGTTCAGCGTAGTATCCATTGGCTTCGATTAATTCTTTGTGAGATCCACGTTCAGAGATTCCTTGTCGTGTTAAGACTAAAATTTCATCTGCTTTTTTAACTGTGCTTAGGCGATGTGCAATAATAATGGTTGTTCGACCGACTGTCAATTCATCTAGTGCTTCTTGAATTAGCATTTCAGTGATGTTATCTAGCGCTGATGTGGCTTCATCTAAGATTAAGATAGCTGGATTTTTTAAGAAGACGCGTGCAATGGCAATACGTTGTTTTTGACCTCCGGATAGTTTAACGCCGCGTTCACCTACTGTAGTGTCGTATCCGTTTTCGAGGGACATGATGAAATCATGGATGCGTGCTTTTTTAGCGGCGGCGATCATTTGTTCTTCGGTCGCATCTGGGTTTCCATAGAGGATGTTGTCGCGGATGTTTCCGTAGAAGATATAGACGTCTTGTTGCACGTGTCCGATGTTTTTGCGTAATGTGTGTAAGTCATAGTTTTTGATATTGGTATCATCGATGAGTATTTCACCTGATGTGACGTCGTAGAATCTTGGGATTAGTAAAGAGATGGTAGATTTTCCAACACCGGATTCTCCTACGAGGGCGATTTTTTTGCCTGGTTCGATGGTGATGTTGAAGTCGGTAAGGACGTGTTCATCGTTGGCATCGTATTTGAAGTTAACGTGATTGAAGGTGATTTTTCCTTTTGGATTTTCTAATGTAATAGCTTGCGGCTCTGTTTTAATTTTTGGTTCTAGAAGCATAATTTCATAGAAACGTTCAAAGCCTGCCCATCCAGTTTGGAATTGTTGCATGAAGTTGATGAGGCGTTGGATTGGTTTAATCAAGAAGTTAACGTATAGTAGGAATGCTGTGAAGTCTCCTAGTGTAATAGTGCCTTTAGCTACGAGGAGACCACCGATAATCAGAAGAGCCAAGTTTAGGATATCAATTAAAAAATTATTTCCACTTTGAAAGACCGACATTTGGAAAAGGGCATTTTTCCATGAGTCAGCGTATTGTTCATTGTTTTCGGTGAATTTTTCATATTCGTATTTTTCATTAGCGAATGATTTTGTTAGACGAATGCCGCCGATGCTACTTTCGATTTGAGCGGTGATTTCTCCCTGGGTTTGTCTTGTTCGACGGAATCCAATCATCATAGCATTGCGTCTCCAGAGAGAGAAGATAATAATTAAGAGAATGATTGGAAAGATTAAGAGGGTGAAGAGGACATTGATGTTAAATAGGATGATAAAGCTTCCGATGATCATGATAGCAGAGATGAATATATCTTCTGGACCGTGATGGGCGAGCTCGGTGATGTCACGTAGATCGCCAACAAGGCGTGACATGATGACACCGGTTTTGTTTTCGTCATAGTAGCTGAAGTTTAAGGTTTGGAACTTTTTGAAGAGGTCTTGTCTCATGTCAAATTCCATTCGAGCTCCCATGATGTGCCCCCAGTAGTTGACAATGTGTGAACAAATCAATCGAATGATAAATAGAATTAGTAAGAAGAGGCTGATGTTGATCATGGCACTCACATTACGGTTGGGAATGTAGTCATTCATAAATGTTCTTGTGAATGATGGATAGATTAAATCAATTCCTGCCATGATGAGTGCGGCAGCCATATCGATTAGAAATAGTCCTAAGTGGTTTCGATAATAAGATATAAATTTTTTGAACATAATTTTCACTCCTTTATTTTATTCAGTTTATCAAATATACAAAATTTTTCCAATGTTTTTGTGTGGTTATCGTCGGATTTTCATGACAATTAATTAATAATCTTGTTATAATGTTAGATGTATGAAAATCACCTAGATTAGTTTTGGAGGATGTAGTAGATGAAGCGTTTTGATGTATATATTATTATTGCTGTCGTTGCGATTAGTGGGTTTTTACTTGCGATGTTTGCGATGCAACCAAATGATAATCAAGAAGTTATTATCTCATTAAAAGGGGAAGAATATGCACGTATTGACATGGATGGTCAAGAGCATGTCTTCGAAATTGAGACGCAATTAGGTTATAATAAGATTATTGTGGATAAAGATGGTGTGCATATTGAAGAGGCTGATTGTCCAGATCATGATTGTGTTGAAGTAGGGACAATTAGTAAGGTGGGACAAAGTATTATTTGTGCACCTCATTATTTAGTGATTGAGATTGTTGGAAGTGCAGATGCTGATTTAGATGGAATGGCTATTTAAGTCGTTATGAATTAAAATATATAGGGTGGTGGAGCTCGGTGTCAGAGATGATTCGATTAGAAAATGTGACGTTTGGTTATGATGAAGGTCAGACGGTTTTAAAAGATTATAGTTTAAAGATTAATCAAGGTGAGTTTGTCACAATTTTAGGACATAATGGTTCTGGGAAGTCGACGTTATCAAAGTTATTAGTTGGTTTAATAGAAGCTCAGGCTGGGAAGATTGTTGTAGATGGTCAGCCATTAAATGAAGAAACAGTGTTTGAGATTAGACAAAAAATTGGGATTGTTTTTCAAAATCCTGATAATCAGTTCGTTGGAAGTACTGTGCGCGACGATATTGCATTTGGCCTTGAAAATAAGTGCGTATCGTATGAAGAAATGAACCGCCTGGTCGAGGAGTATGCGACGAAGGTGGGGATGAAGCAGTTTTTAGATCGTGAGCCGCATCATTTAAGTGGTGGTGAGAAGCAACGCGTGGCCATTGCTGGGGTATTAGCTTTAGGTGCTAAAATTATTATTTTAGATGAAGCGACAGCCATGTTAGATCCACAAGGGCGTGAAAATATGATGGAGCTTGTTCATGAATTGGCGCAAGATGAGGATAAGACGATTATTATGATTACGCATCATTTAGATGAGGCAGTGAAGAGTGATCGTATTGTTGTGATGAATGCCGGTCAAATTATTTTAGAAGGAACGCCGAAAGAGGTCTTTGCAGAGAAGGAATTGTTAGAATCAGTGAAGCTAGATGTTCCGTTTGCGGTAAAAGCGTCGTATGATTTAAAGCAAAAAGGGATTTTAAGTGAGATTTGTACAAGTGATGAGGAGTTGATGGGTGAGTTATGCAAATTAAATTTGAATCAGTAAATCATGTTTATAATGCCAATACTCCGATGGAACAGCGTGCACTTTATGATATTAATTTTGAGATTAAAGAAGGACAGTTTTTGTCGGTTGTTGGACATACGGGGTCTGGAAAGTCAACGCTTATTCAGCATATGAATGGGTTATTAAAGCCAAGTAGCGGAAGTATTACGATTGGTGAGAAAGTCATTAAATCAGATGAGAAAAATAAAGGGTTAAAAGAAGTTCGTCAGCATGTTGGATTAGTTTTTCAGTTTCCGGAATATCAATTATTTGAAGAGACGGTTGAGAAGGATATTATGTTTGGGCCGATGAACTATGGTGTGTCTGAAGACGAGGCACATCAGCGAGCACGTGATGTCATTCAGATGGTCGGATTAAATGAATCTATTTTAGAGCATTCACCATTTAATTTAAGTGGTGGGCAGATGCGCCGTGTCGCAATTGCAGGTATTTTAGCGATGAATCCAGATGTGTTAGTGTTAGATGAACCAACAGCAGGTCTTGATCCTCAAGGTCAACATGAAATGATGGAAATGTTCAATATATTACATAAGCAGTATGGAAAAACGATTGTGTTAGTGACGCACGATATGAATTTAGTGGCAGAGTATGCTGAGGAAATGATTGTGATGCATCGTGGTGTCATGAAGTTAAAAGGAACACCACAACAAGTGTTCAAAGAAGTTGAAGCATTAAAAGAGTGTGGAATTACATTGCCGATTGCCGCACAAAATTATCATCAGTTAGCGAAAAAAGTCGGATTATCTGTGGATAAACTGCCGTTAACGACAGACGAGTTTGTTAGTCAGATTGAAGCTTTAGTAGGGAGGCGATAGTTGGTGAATGGGATTGTTATTGGTCAATACTTACCAGGTCAATCATTTTGGCATCGACTAGATCCACGTGCTAAGCTTGTGGCGACGTCATTATTCGTGGTGGCAAGCTTTTTGATTGATAGTTGGTTATTTATGGGGTTGTTAATTGTGGCGGAGTTAGTCGCCATGACGTTAACGAAAATTCCATTGAATTATTTTATGAGAAGTTTAAAACCTGTGTTTTTCTTTGTAATTTTAACGTTTATTTTGCAAATAATTTTTAATAGGCAAGGCCAGGTTATTTTTAGTTTAGGACCCATTGAGATTTATGATGAAGGCTTAAATTTAGGATTCTTTATGAGTATTCGATTAATCATTGTTGTGTTGATTTCAACACTTCTAACGTTGACGACGAAGCCGTCTGATTTAACGTTAGCACTGGAGTCATTATTTAAGCCTTTAAAGAAGGTCGGATTCCCTGTATCTGAGTTAGCCTTGATGATTTCAATTGCACTGCGATTTATTCCAACGTTATTCGAGGAGACTCAAAAGATTTTAAAGGCGCAGGCGTCACGTGGTGTGGATATTAGTGAAGGAAAATTTAAAGATAAGGTGATGCAACTGATTTCTCTGCTTGTACCTTTATTCATTTTATCCTTCAAACGTGCCGATGAGTTGGCGAATGCGATGGAGGTTCGTGGTTATGTGCCGGGGCGTCTGAGAACGAGTATTAATCGTTTAAGTTGGAAAGTATCAGATACGGTGCTTGTTTTAGTTTGTGGGGCTCTATTTATTGGGGCAATTATTTTTTAAGGTGGCGAATTATGAAAAGAATTAAGTGTACGGTGGCGTATGATGGAACGTTATTTAATGGTTATCAGCGTCAGCCAGGACAGCGTACGGTTCAAGGTGAGATTGAGGTAGCATTAGAGAAGATTTGTAAGGTACCGATTACGATTCATAGTTCAGGACGTACGGATACAGGTGTTCATGCGTATGGACAGGTATTTCATTTTGATAGTGAGGTTAATATGGATGGAACGCGTTATGTTAGGGCGCTCAATTCGATGTTACCGGAGGATATTTATGTTTTAGATAGCCATGAGGTTCATCCTGAGTTTCATTCGCGCTATCATGGTAAGATTAAGGAGTATCGCTATAAGTTGTCATTAAATACGTATAATCCGATGAAGCGTCATTATGTGTATTATCATCGTCGCCCATTGGATGTGGCGAAGATGCGTGAGGCGATGACGTATTTATTAGGAACGCATGATTTTACATCGTTTTGTGGGAACTTAGATGAGATCAATAAAGAGCGTACGATTTATCGGGCGGAGTTGCTTGATGAAGAGGGTGAGTTAACATTTATTTTTGTTGGAAATGGATTTTTACGATATATGATTCGTATTATGGTTGGGACGCTCATTCAGGTCGGTGAAGGGCGTAAACAACCAGAAGATATTAAAAAAATCCTTGAAATGAAGGATCGTCGTTTAGCAGGACATACGGCTAAACCACAGGGGCTTTATTTACAGCGTGTCGATTATCCAGAGGAATTATTGAAACCTTTGACGGATATCGAGGAGTAAAATTGATATTTGTCAGATGTTGTCTTTTAAGGTGATGGAGAGGTAAAAAATGAAAATATAATTATAAGGTCTTTGTTTGTTTATCAAAGAGTTTATGTTATAATTTATAGTAGATAGGGTGAAATAAGGGGAGCAACGAGTTATTTGTTGAATTATACAGGAGGCAAATATGGCACTAAAATTCATAAATAAATTATTCAGTCGACAAGATCAACCGACACAAAGCATGATTCAACCTAATGACGCTTTAAATCTTGAGGATCTTTCGAAATATACACAAGTAATTACGAATAAAGAAACTTCAGGGTATAAAGGATTAAAGCGTGCGTTTGATGATAAATTGCCAGTTCAGCTGACAGTGGCTGATGAAAATGGTGAGTCTTTTGTAGTTTCAGGGACAATTTCTCATTATGACGAACATTATGAACAACTTTTAGTTATCACAGATTCAACTTTAAAGCGTGTAGTTTTTAGTCAAATTGTTGACGTTAAAATTGAAGAAGAATAGTTTTTATAGAGTAAAAGAAAAGAGTCATCGGTTGATGGCTCTTTTTTTTGTTATGTACAGAAAATAATTAGGAGGAGACATCATCGTTGAAAAAATTCTATAATGGGTATTACAGAGAAAGAGCGCTAAGCAATCTTTCTCTCATAAATAAATTTTCTAATGATTTGTCTCCTATTTTTTATTAACCAATAGATTAATAAAGATTATGAAAAGATATGCTAATCTTTAATCTCATATCCCATGATTATTCATTAAACATCTTTAATTTAAATTTTAAAAGATTAAAGAGAATCTTATGTGCTCTTTAATCGTAATCAATTTGATTTATTATTGGCAAGATACACTTATTCTATAAGGAAATAGAGAGAGGATTTCAAAGTTAATCTAATTAAAAAAGACAAGTTTGACTTGTCTTTTTAGGTGAGGTTTCTTTTGTTACCTTATTGATCGAAGGTATTTTTTAGGGCTTTTTCCGTGAAAAAGATAGGTGTCGTTAGGAAGGTGATTTGAATAAAGGAAATAATACCTCCTAACATACCAATTGTATTTTCATTTTCTCCCATGACAAAAAACATCGGTAAGATTGAGATAATGAGAAGTATCCAACCTGCTTTTACCCATAGCTTCCCTATGCTACGTGACTCAATCTATGATTGAGATCGTAGCTTTTCTCCACACATAGGCCCCCCCCGCTACGCAGATAAATGTTTCTTTAATAGGTAGGGGAATTTTAAATTTTGAGTATGATGAATGAATGAGGTGATGATATAGTTTTTATGTTTTATCCTTCTTAATAGAGTTCACGTTTTAAATGATTGATGTTTTCGTACATGATGCTAAAGTAGTCGTCACCGTTTTGGATTTGTTCTTCGGTGAGGGTGGCGAGGGTATAGAGGGGGATGCTTTCTAGGTTAAGACTGTTTTGGATTTGTTCGATGATGCTTGAGTCGATGTTAGGTTCTTGGAAAAGGTAGTATAGGTTTAATGTTAGCGAGGTATTGATGAGCTGCTGAAGGTCTTGTTGTGGGAGTTTGTTTTCATAATAGTCTAGGATGGGGATTTGAATGAGTCCATAACTTTGCCATGTAGAGAACGCGTCATGTGTCGTGATGAAATATTTGTTTGGAGCATCACTTAAGCTTTCGAAGGCTTGATTGAGTGTGAGGAGTTTTTCCTTTAATTGATTGTAGTTTGCTTGGAAGATAGCTTCGTATTCTGGTCGAAATGCGGTGAGTTCATTTTTGATGATTTCACACATGATGATAGCATACGATGGATGTAACCAGAGATGGTTATATGCTTTAGACAAGGTTTGTTCTGAGCGACCATCTTTATGTTGTGGGATAGCTTGGGAGTGTCCAGATGATTCTTCGACGGTGAGTGTTCCACTAATGAGGGTTTGTCCTTGTCCAATTTCGGGGGCTGTTTGTTTTTTTACTTCGGCTAACATATTAATTGAAGGAATATGTTGCTCGTCAATAATAGAGGTAAGGTCGAGGGTATAAGGTTCGAGGGTTGGATCGATGTAAATGACTAAGTCTGATTTTTGAGCAGTGTTTAAGGCGTTTACCGTGAGCTTATAGTTGTGGATATCAGCTTCGTCTTGTACTAGTTGGGTCGTGTTGACGTATTGACCTCCAATTTGCTGGGTAAAATAGGTTAATGGGTAAATGGTTGTGGCTACTTTGAGGGTAGACGTCGTTTTGTTTTCGTTAGTTGTGTGAGTACATCCTAAGGTGATGATACAAAGTAGGAAAATAAGATATTTTTTCATCATGTTGTTAAAACTCCTTATCGTAGGATGGTTATATTTTTTCCAATACAATGCTTTTTAATCCATAATGAGGTGGAGATAAATTTCTTTAAAATAGGGGGTATTTGTGAGATAATGTTGTTTGATATTTGATTTTTTGATAAAGGAGTTTAGACGATGAGTGGATTATTTATTACACTAGAAGGCGGAGAAGGTGCCGGAAAGACGACGATTGCGAATGCGGTAATTGATAAGTTATCAACACTTGGAATCGAGACGTTATATACGCGTGAACCGGGTGGGATTAAGATTGCTGAGAAAATTCGTGAGGTCATTTTAGATCGTGATCATACGGAGATGGATTGTCGTACGGAAGCTTTACTTTACGCTGCTGCCCGTCGTCAACATTTAGTTGAGAAGGTGAAACCGGCTATGGATGAAGGTCGTATTGTGTTATGCGATCGCTTTGTGGATAGTTCGATTGTGTATCAAGGTTATGCTCGTGGCATTGGAATGGATGAAGTTCGTGAGATTAATCAGTTCGCGATTGAAGGGTTTATGCCGGATTTAACAATCTTTTTTGATATTAAGCCTGAAATTGGGTTAGCTCGTATTGCAGCGAATGATTCTCGTGAGGTAAATCGTTTAGATTTAGAGGGATTAGCCTTCCATGAGTTAGTTTATGAAGGATATAAAAAGCAAGCAAAAATGAATCCAGAGCGTATTGTTTCTGTAGATGCGACAAAGTCTGTTGAGGCATTGACAGATGAGGTTTGTGCATTAATTTTAAGTAAGTTGAATAAATAAGCAAGATGGATTTGAAAGGAGGTGACGCGTGTGCGCGGATGGGAAAAAGTTTCAGATCGCCAGTCTGAGGTGGTTCGATTTTTAGTGAATAGTTATCATAAGAATCGCTTAGTTCATGCGTATATTTTAGAGGGCGCTAAAGGTGTCGGAAAGTTGTTTGTTGCGAAGAATTTTGCTAAAATGTTATTGTGTGAATCAGAGGATAAGATTTGTGGAACGTGTCGAAGTTGTCAGATGATTGAGAATGAGGGACACGTGAATGTTTATGTGATTCGCCCAGAAGGAAATAGTATTAAAAAGGAGCAGATTCAGACGTTGCAATCGGAGTTTTCAAAGATGGCGGCGGAGAATTCGGCGAAGGTTTATATTATTGAAGATGCTGATAAGATGTCGGTGAGTGCAGCGAATAGTTTGTTAAAGTTTTTAGAGGAGCCAATGAAGAATACTTATGCGCTTTTATTAACGGAGAATAAACAGATGTTGTTACCGACGATTCGTTCACGCGCGGTTATCCTTTCTTTTAAATCGTTACCCCATGAGGAGTTAATTAAGCAGTACTGTGAAGCGGGAGTGAATCAGTATGCGGCGATTGTGGCGTCGTTAACGCAAAATTTAGATGAAGGGATTAAGTTAGCGGAATCGGACCGTTTGGCATCGTTAATTGATTTTGTTTTGAAAACTGAGGATTGTTTTGTAAAGACGAAGTTAGATCCGTCTATTTTGTTCATGCAACATCAGGATCTTTTTAAGGAAAAGGATTCTCAGTTATTATATTTAAAGCTTTTTATGATTTATTATGAGGATGTACTAAGGATGAAGCTAGGTAAGACTGAGCAGCTTGCTTTTAGGTTGTATCCTTCTTCACTTTCCACAAGTGAGCAAGCAAATACGACGACGTCGTGTTTGAATAAGTTGCGTGCGCTTTTGGAGGCGGAGAAGCGTTTGATGGCGAATGCGAATGTGATGCTTTGTTTTGATCAGTTATTCTTAGAGATGAGAGGAGGATTTTAGTCATGCAATATGAAGTAGTAGGGGTTCAGTTCAAGCAGGTTGGGAAGAAGTATTTCTTTGATCCAAATGGGTTTGAGCTTAAAAAAGGCGATTATGTTTTAGTTGAAACGGTTCGCGGGATGGAGTTTGGGACGGTTGTAATTGCTCCAAAGCTAGTTGGTGAGGAAGATGTGTTTTTACCGCTAAAACCTGTGATGCGAATTGCGACGGAAGAGGATATTGAGAAGCATCGTCAAAATAAGGCGGATGAAGCTTATGCCATTGAGGCTTGTGAACAGTTAATCGTTAAAAATAAGTTAGATATGCAGCTTTTAGGTTGTGAATATACGTTTGATCGTACGAAGTTAATTTTCTATTTTACGGCTGAAGGTCGCGTCGATTTTAGACAGTTAGTTAAGGATTTAGCGTATACGTTCCGTTTACGTATCGAACTTCGTCAAATTGGGGTTCGTGATGCAGCAAAAATGATTGGTGGATTAGGTCCATGTGGACGTGTGTTATGTTGTACATCATTTTTAGGGGAGTTTGCAACGGTAACGATTAAGATGGCGAAAAATCAACAGTTATCATTAAATCCATCAAAGATTTCGGGGATTTGTGGAAAACTTTTATGTTGTTTAAAATACGAGAATGAGACGTATGTGGAATTAATGAAACGATTACCTGACGTTGGAAACCGCGTGTTAACAGAGTTAGGGGAAGGACGTGTTCGTTCAATTAATATGATTTCTGAAACATTAATGGTCGAGTACAAAGATACAATCCGTAAACATGACGCCTCAGAAATCCTTAAAATCTTAGACCGTAAAGTCAAAAAAGAAGAAATCCAAATCGACCCAGAACTAAAACAATTGATTGATTAAAAAGTTGAGGTACACGTTTAACTCCGAACAAAAGGGTGAAGTCACTGATATGCTTGAAAAGCACAGAGTGTGGATTGCACTTTATGGGTTCCCTGCGCTACGTAGCGGTGTTTGCTCGTAGCTATACTCTATTGGTAGGGTAATAGGAGTTGTGTGTCGAAGCTGGATTGACTAAAAGGATGAGAGTCGCGTCTAGCTTGGCGTAAAACTCGCGTCTTTCGCGTAATATCAATGATTTTGAGAGATTAGCGGAAGGAGAGTTTATAGACAAGCTGCGACTCAAATCTGGATTAGCTAGTGCTATCTATTTCGTAATCTATATTTGCAAGGAATAATTTTTTATTGTAGCATTTGAGTTTTGCCAGGGACAGCTCATTATTGTGAATACTAGTTATTTGTGGTTCATTAGGACTGATGCCACTTAGATTGTGGATAAAGTGTTTATTAAATGATATTAGTTCAAATTTTTTAATATTTAAAAGTCCTTCAACTATATGAAGGACTTTGTCTTAGAAGTAGAATTTTACCGTAGTTTATATTTTTTCATTGGATGGTGCTTGATGTGTTAGATAAGGAAAAGTTTTTGAAAGAGAATGAGGTTTTGAATGATTTATTAGGTTATGATGGTTTAAAAATTATTCAAAATCCTGAGATGTTTAATTTCTCGTTAGATTCGACGTTGCTTGGTGATTATGCGACGTTAAATAAGAATGCGAAGTCGATTGTGGATTTATGTACAGGGAATGCACCGGTTCCTTTATTTTTATCACTTCGTAGTAAAAATGCTCATATTACAGGTGTTGAAATTCAAGAGATGTCTTATGATTTAGCAACACGTAATGTGGCAGTGAATGGTCTAGAAGATCGTATTACGATTGTACAGGGTGACTTAAAAGGGATTCATGAGAAGCTTGGAAAGTATGCACATGATGTGGTGACATGTAATCCGCCGTATTTCAAAGTGAATCCAGATAGTAATTTAAATAAAAATGATTATTTAACGATTGCACGTCATGAAGTATTAGCAACACTTGATGATGTCGTGAAGGAAGCGTCATTATTATTAAAGCAAGGTGGACGCTTTGCAATGGTTCACCGTCCAGATCGTTTAATTGATATTATTGAAACCTTTAGAAAATATAAGATTGAACCTAAGCGTATGCGTTTAGTTTATCCGCGTATTAATCGTGAAGCCAATGTGCTTTTAATTGAAGGAATTAAAGGTGGTAATCCAGGAAACCTTCGTATTGAAAATCCACTATTTGTTTATGAAAATGAAAAAAGTTTAAATTATAGTCAGGAAATTTTAGATTTATTCATGCTTGGTAAGAAAGAATAGTCGTCTCGATTAGAGGCGACTTTTTTTACGATTACATGAATCTTGTTATAAAGAGTTTGCTTCATGGATAGAATAGTTTTAGGTGATAAGATGAAAAGATCGATTGTATTAATAGTACTGGCTATTTTGACGGTGATTGTTTATTTTTCAAGTTTTTATTATTCGTCAGTAATTGATAGTGTAGCAGTTGCGACAGGGAGTTTAATTTATATTGGACTTTCGGTGGCATCCATTTTAGTGTGGCTCCTTATTTTTATTTACTCGGATTCGAAGAATAAATTACCGTGGTTATTTGTCATTGCATTATTTCCGGTGATTGGATTGATTTTGTATATTATGCTTGGAAATGGATTCCGAGAAACGTTCCGTTATCGTCGTCGAATGAAACAGCTTGGATCAGACTATGTGGTACCGGCGAGACATCATGATCATTCGGATGTTGAAACGGAATTGAGCTACGAGGCGTTAAGATTAGTGAAACTAAATAAAATGACGAGTCAAAATGATGTCACCTTTAAGACACAGACGCGTATTTTAACCAATGGTGAGCAAAAGTTTCCGGTCTTATTAGAGGCGATTAAAAATGCAAAAGAGTTTATTTTTTTAGAATATTATATTTTCCACAGTGATGAGATGGGGATGCGTGTCATTGATGCACTCATTGAGCGTGCGAAGGCAGGCGTTGAGATTCGTGTCTTAATTGATTCGATGGGATCTTCAAAACGAATGTCAAAGGATGCGATTCAGATGATGAAGAGTGCTGGAATTATGTTTGCGGAATTTGATAAGGTATGGATTCCATTTTTATCGAATAAAATGAATCATCGAAATCATCGTAAAATTTTAGTGGTGGATGGAAAGTTGGCGATAACAGGTGGTATTAATATTGGCGATGAATATATTCATCGTTCCGTAAAATTTGGATTTTGGCGAGATACATCTATTCTCCTTGAGGGCGAGGCCGTACATGATTTAGCCGTGATTTTCTCAGGCGACTGGTTTTTTGCAACGGGAGAGAGACTTGAGGATGATCGTTACTATGTGTCTTATCCGAGTGAAGAAGATGGTGGAGTGCAAGTCGTTGATGCTGGACCACAATCAAGTATTGCTCCGATTAAGCAATCGATTTTTCGAATGATTATGGATGCGAATCATAGTATTTACATTATAACCCCATATTTAATCCCTGATTTTGATGTTATAATGGCTTTAAAAAATGCGGCGTTATCTGGAATTGATGTTCGAATCATTGTTCCAGGTCGACCAGATAAGAAGTTTGTTTATTATGCAACGCAATCTTATTTTGAACAACTACTAGCCGTTGGAGTTCGCATTTTTACGTATGATGGGGTGTTCTGTCATGCGAAGGTGATTGTTGTGGACGAGAAGATTGCGACGGTAGGAACGACGAATATGGATATTCGAAGTTTTTATTTGAATTTTGAAGTAAATGTGATGTTGTATCAAACTCAATCGGTTGAAGCGTTACTGAATGATTTTAATATTGATTTTTCACGTTCCACTGAGATTATTTATAGCGAGTGGCAAAAACGTTCGATTATGGCGAGAACAGCACAGTCACTGGCTCAATTATTTTCAGCAGTCATGTAGAAAGGATGGTGAGATAATGATTGCAAATACGCATCGGATGGTAGGTGAGTTTTTATATCAACAGTTATCACCATCAAATCAAGCCTTTATCCACAAACGACGTTTTGTGTATGGAAATATCAAGCCGGATATTCATCAGAAGTATTTACGGATGAGCCATTATCATCGAGATAATGAAGAAATCATTTTTGATATGCTTCATCGTTTGTTAAACAGTAAAGCGAGTATTCCAGAGTTTTCTGAAAAATTAGGGATTTTAATTCACTTTTTCTGTGATTATGCGTGTATTTATCATGCGAATGATTATTTATATGACAATCATTCGATTGCTAAGCATTTGAAGTATGAAGTGATGTTACATCGTTATGCTGCGAAGAAATTTGCGACACTTGATACGGTGAAAATTATTCCGTTTCGAAGTGTGAATGAAATTCGAGAGTATGTCTATAAGTTAACGCATCGTCTTAATCAGGTGCCTATAACTAGAAGTGTGGCACAAGATTTTGAGGACATGGTGGTGCTTTCGGTATCAGTGATGCAATATGTCATCAATCGGTATGAATTTCATAAATTACTGATAAGTCATAACAAAAAAGAAGCCTAAAATCTGTTATAATAGAGGGGATCATTGATAGATGGAGTGACCAAAATGCAGATTCAAAAAAGTTTTAAGCAAGAATTAGCGTGTTTATATTTAGTGGCAACGCCGATTGGAAATTTAGGTGATATGACGCCACGTTGTATAGAAGTTTTAAAGTCAGTGGATTTAATTGCGGCGGAGGATACACGACATACGAAAAAGTTATGTCACGTGTTTGAAATCGAGACACCGTTAACGAGTTATCATGAGCATAACAAGGACTCAAAAGGTGATTACATTATCGAGTTATTAAGCGAAGGGAAAAATATCGCATTAGTAAGTGATGCGGGATTACCTTGTATTTCTGATCCAGGTTATGAAGTGGTCGCTGCGGCGATTGAAGCGGGATATGCCGTGATTCCAGTACCAGGTGCGAATGCGGCATTATCCGCGTTAATTGCTTCAGGGTTAGTGCCACAACCATTTTTATTCTACGGATTCTTAAATCGTGTGAAATCGAAGAAGAAAAAAGAGTTAGAAGATTTGAAATATCAACCATTTACAACAATTTATTATGAGTCACCGCATCGTATTAAAGAAACGTTACAAGTGATGCTTGAGGTGTTAGGAAATCGTCGTATTGTTATTGCGCGTGAGTTAACAAAGCAGTATGAAGAGTTTGTGCGCGGAAGTATTGAAGAAGTGTTAGAGATTGTAGATGAGTTACGCGGTGAGATGGTTGTCATTGTTGAAGGCTCAACTGAGAAAAAAGAGGAGACTCTTTGGTGGCAAGAGCTTGATGTAGTGGATCATGTTGAGCATTATGTCGGGGAAGGATATAGCACGAATGAAAGTATTAAACGTGTTGCTAAAGAACGTAAGATGGCGAAAAACGAAGTTTATCGTGCATATCATATAAATTAACAAACGGGTAGAGGTGAAGAGTATGCAAGAGTATTATCGTGATACATGGGCAGAGATTGACTTAGATGCGATTACTCATAATGTAAAGCAAATTAAAGACTTACACCCAACGAAGGAAATCTTCGCTGTTGTGAAAGCCAATGGATATGGGCATGGGGATACCGAAGTTTCAAAAGTTGCGATTGAAGCGGGGGTTAGTTGTTTAGCGGTAAGTGGTCTTGATGAGGCATTACGTCTTCGTAATTCTGGGATTGAGGTGCCAATTTTAGTACTTGGAATGACCCGTCTAAAAGATGTACCACTGGCTGCAGAAAATAATATTTCATTAACAGCTCACGATGAAATGTGGATTGAACATCTTGTTTCATTGCCTCTAACAACGCCTGTTAAAGTGCATTTGAAAATTGATAGTGGGATGCACCGTTTAGGGTTGATGACTGAGGAGCAGGTTCAAAAGAATTTTAATATACTAAAGATGGCACCCATGGTTGAGGTTGAAGGTGTCTTCACTCATATGGCGACGGCCGATAGTGACAAAGAGTATTTAGGACATCAGATTGAAACGTTTAAGCGTTTGATTGCGAATTTAGATTTAAGTGGTGTGAAGTATGTTCATTTAGAAAATACGGCTACATTACTTCAAAAAGAGTTCGATTTTGATCATGGGATTCGTTTAGGACTTGGTCTTTATGGAATTAATCCAGATAAAGAGTTTATCCCGATTGAGTTTGAATTAAAGCCAGCGCTTAAGTTGTTATCAAACTTAGTTCAAGTAAAAAAAATTAAAAAAGGTGATAAAGTAGGATACGGGGCCACTTATGAAGCGCAAGAAGATGAGTGGATTGGCGTTGTTCCAATTGGTTATGCCGATGGTTGGACACGTTCGCATCAAGGACGACATGTCATCGTTAATGGTTATGAATGTGAAATCATTGGACGTGTGTGCATGGATCAGATGATGATTCGTTTGCCAAAACAATTTCCAATGGGAACAGAGGTTACATTAATTGGAGATGGTATGCCAGTTGAACGTGTTGCTGCAGAAGTAGGAACGATTAGCTATGAAATTTTATGCTTAATCAGTGACCGTGTTCCACGCGTCTATAAACAAGGTGGAAAAATAATCGCCGTGAAGAAAATGCGATTTGAGTAAGTGTTCCCCGCGCTAAGAAGCGAAGCTCTTAGCTATCTTCCACTAGTAGGGTAAAAAGGTTGAGTGTGACGGTTAGACTTCTGTATAGGTCGTATCTAGTGATCGAAATTCATGTTATGAGTTTAGTGGTGCGAGAAGACTTAATAAGAAGTCTGTCACACGAAGCTGCATTGATGAGTGCCACCTTATTCTAGAATTATAGGTGTTCAGAGCATTCTCAACTAGTAGGTAAAGGTTAGCTGAAGTCATAGCAGCAGAGATCTCTTATTATAAAGGTTAGATTAGCATTTTAAATAATAACAGAAAAGGCAGCTCTCTAGAGAGTTGCCTTTTCTGTTATTTTGATAGGGTGAAAACTGGATTTTATATTCATGAGAATGTGAAACTATATATAGGATGATTTATTATAGGGGGATAAATTTAATAAACAAGATGGATAAGCAAGAGAAACTGATGACTAATAAGGATTTGAGAGTTGCTTATATTTACACGATAATTCTTTTATTTGTTTAGACAGTTATTGAGTTAATTAATGGAAAATCGAGCTTAGTCTTATTTTGGTTAGTAATACAAAACCTTATTTTAATAGGTGCTCGTTACTTTTATTAGAGAAAATAATCTGAAATTTCATGATAGTGAGAAGTGGTAAAGATATGTAATGGGGTTATTATTTCTTATGACAATCAAGCCCAATTGGTTTTGACAAATAACTGAAGCATGGAAATCTAGTGCTGCAACAGAACCCTCCTCACTTTATATTTAATCTACAACAATTGGTTGAGTAATATTTTAAATTGTAGGAGTTAGTAGCATAGTCGTAGCTTTTATTCAATAAGATAAAAAAGATAATGCAAAGCATTATTTTTTTGTGTTAGGTAGATATTGTTTTTATTTGGCTCCTTATTTTTAATTTGAATTAAAAAGAAATTGGAAGTGAATTTATTATATTTTGAAGCTGAGGTCTCAAATTATGTAATGCTAAAGCTTTGAAATAAGAAAATATAGTTCTAATTTATATTAGAGGAAATGTACAAATGATGCATATGAATAATATACAAGAATACTAACGTTAAGAAAATCAGTAATAAGATAAAAACTATGATGTCTAAAATGAGAAATAATAATTTGTCAGATAACTTTTTCACCTTTTTCTCCTTTCAATCATTTTCTATTAAATTTGATTATTTAAATTAATTATAAAAAAGTTGATAGCCTATTTTGTTAGTATGTCATCAAATACTAAATATGACAATATATCACATTTTTAAATTATTAGAGTGATAGGTTTTGAAAATACGAATAACACGATATATTATTATATATGATTTAAATTTATATAAAGATAGGGTTGTTTTTTAGGGAGAGGTAGAATCATAAGTAGTTAATTATTAAAAAAGAAATGGTGGAAGTATGCTTTTAAGTGCAGCGAAGAAAATCAAAAAGTGTCGTGAACACTTTGGAATCTCACAATATAAATTTAAGCAATTTGGTATTAATCAACATTATTTAAGTATGATTGAATCAGGAAAACGAGAACCCTCATCCGATATGATGAAAGATATTTATAATGCTTTATATCAATTAACAGATGGGAAAGTCGAGAATCTTTATACAAAAGAGCAGTTTTTGATGACACAAGATGATCAAATACGATATTGGTTTGAAACAAAATATTCTTCAATCGATCAAAAGATTAAAGAGTATGAAAATTATAGTAAAATATTAAGAAAATATAAAATGTTTGACCTTATCATTGAAAATGATATTGCGATTGGTCAATTCTACAAAGAAAAAGGGGAATTTGATTTAGCAAATAAACTCTTCTTTAAATGTTTAAAAGAAAAAGAAATCACTAAACTACAAAAATCAAATGTGTACCGAGAAATCGCTTTAAATCTACGTCGATACTCTAACTATAAGCAGTCATGTTATTATTGTTTATTAGCATTAAATGAGTTAGATGATAAAACGTCAAACGAATATTATCAACTATGTTTTGATATCGGGGCTATGTATTGTAGGCTTAATGATTTGGATGAAAGTAAAAAATATGTGGATTATCTTTTGAATCATTGTGATGTTCCACAATTCATTTCCTTAGGAAAGTTGTTAAAAGGGTTGATTTTACAAGAGTTAGGAGAAAACAAGGAAGCACAGAAGATATATAAAGAATTAATCGATTGTCCAGTTGATTATACAGATTTCATGTATGCAATTTTCCATCTATCTAGAAGTTATTTTATTGAAAAAGAGTATCACAAAGCGTTATCTTATTCACAGCAAGCATTAGATTCCTCTTTAGATGATTATCGCCGAGATCTGATTAGACTTTTAATTTTTAGGATTCATAAAGAGTTAGGAAATTATGAAGAAGCATTAAAATATAGTAACCTATCTAAAAAGGGGATTATCTCATCTTCAATCTTAGTGCATGTAAAAGAATGGTACGAGGAGAGCATTAGCCTTTTTTGTTTGTTAAAAGACTATGAGACAGCAAAGCAACTGCTAGAAGAAGTTAGTTGCCATGATCAATTCTCTAGTTTATTAAATGAGTTTAAATTATTATATTTAAAATATTTATCCCAAGAAAATACCCCAATAAAAGACTTAATGATTGAGGTATTAAATTTGAGTTAAACAATAGAGCAGTGAAGTCTTTAAAGGGAAAAGACTTCTTTTTTATTTGTCAGCACAGTCAATAGATAGAAAGTAAAAAGTATTTTACAAATTTATAATAGGCTAGGGTGTAAATCTACTTGAATAGTAATTCCAGTAAAAAGTTTTCAAAAATAGTGATATTTTGGGGTTATTTTGCAGGGCTTCCTCGTATATTGTAAGGTAAGCGTTTTTTGAGGGAGGGCTGCATTTGATGAAACATTCTGTGAGAGCAGTCATCGTGGAGGATGGCAAGCTACTTTGTATGAAGTTGGTTGATTGTGCAGATGATGGGCAGTTCTATTATATGCTACCTGGTGGAGAGGCCCTGAAAATAGAGAATATATTTGACGCGACTGTGCGGCATTGTTTAGATAAAGTGAATTTAAAGGTGAAAGTACATGACTTATTGTTTGTGCGGGATTATAAGACTCAGCATTATAATGGTCATGAATTACAGGTTGTTCATGAAACTGAGCACATTTTTTTGTGCCATGTGTTACAGAAGCGGGATGAATTATGGGGAACAAATCCTGAGGAGAATCAAATTGGTGTCGAGTGGATTCCAATTCGAGATTTAACAGAGTATGAATTTTCACCGCCTGAACTGAGTCACGTCATTAGTTCGTTTTGCAAAGGAGAGATTGTGGATATCTATTTAAGCGAATAGCAAAAAAACACCCATGGGGTGTTTTTTATTTGAGCGAGAGACGTTTATAGATTTGTGGGAGGTTTTGCAGCGTTGCATTAATTTTATATGATTCATTCTCCTTGTGGATTGTCGCCGTGAGAAGCTCATCTTCAAAGTGATAAGTTTCGATTTCAAAACCATCGGACCGAATATCATAAAGTAACTGACTGAATGGATAATTTTTTAAATCTTTTTTATCGCTATAATAAATGTATGGTTGGTTCACAACTAAACGTTCCGTTCGTTTAAGTTGTTTAAGATTATGAATGGTCGTCAGTCTTCGTTGAGCGATATATTTATTTGGATAAAAAAGTGCCGCTGCGATATCACTATTGATTGGTAAGTGTGCGAGACAGTATTCAATTAAGTGAATATCTCTTTTGGTGAGTTGACCTTTCACATTTTTCATATTAGTATCTCCCCCTTGGCAAACAGTTTAGCAAACCTTAGTTGTCGAAGGTTAGAGAAATACAGATTCCGTGTGTATACCTAGATGGATAGTCAAATTTATACAGATGATTTTTGTCTAATTCAAAAGAAGTTTTGTTGATTTGACGAATAATTGGATGCTTTGGAATCAACAGGAGTGTCTGATTTAAAAGAGAATCTAGCTTCATTTTCACTTTAATGTCTAAAGGTGTCTGAAATATGCTATAATAAAGGCATTATGAATTTGAAGAGGTGAATTTTGTGAGTAAGCCAACGTTTTATATTACAACTCCAATTTACTATCCAAGTGGGAAATTCCACATCGGGACAGCTTATACAACTGTAGCTTCTGATGCGATGGCTCGTTATAAACGTGCTCGTGGATTCGATGTTCGTTTCTTAACTGGGATGGATGAGCATGGACAAAAAATTCAAGAGAAAGCGCAAGAAGCAGGAAAAGAGCCACAAGCATATGTGGATGAAATTGCAGATGCAGCGAAAAAGTTATGGGAAATGATGGACATCACAAATGATGACTTCATTCGTACAACTGAAAAACGTCATGAAGAGATGGTAGAAAAAATCTTCGCTAAATTTATGGAAAACGGAGATATTTATAAAGGACATTACGAAGGGTTATACTGTACACCTTGTGAGTCATATTATACAGAAACACAATTAGTGGATGGAAAATGTCCTGATTGTGGACGTGAAGTAAAAGTCGTGAAAGAAGAGTCTTACTTCTTCAACATGAAAAAATATGCGGATCGTTTAGTAGAATACTATAATGCAAATCCTGAATTCATTTTACCTGAATCACGTAAAAACGAGATGGTAAACAACTTCATTAAACCAGGTTTAGAAGATTTATCAGTGTCTCGTACAACATTTGATTGGGGAGTAAAAGTACCAGGTGACCCTAAACACGTGATTTACGTATGGGTAGATGCTTTATCTAACTACATTACAGCGTTAGGATATGGATCAGATAACGATGAGTTATTCAACAAATACTGGCCAGCAGACGTTCACGTGGTTGGTAAAGATATCGTTCGTTTCCATACAATCTATTGGCCAATCTTCTTAATGGCATTAGATTTACCATTACCTAAGAAAATCTTTGCTCATGGATTTATCATGATGAAAGACGGAAAAATGTCTAAATCAAAAGGAAACGTTGTTTATCCAGAAATGTTAATTGAACGTTACGGACTTGACGCTGTGCGTTACTTCTTATTACGCGAATTACCATTCGGACAAGACGGAGTCTTCTCACCAGAATCATTCGTTGAACGCGTAAACTTCGATTTAGCCAACGACTTAGGAAACTTATTAAACCGTACAGTTTCTATGATCAATAAATACTTCGGTGGAGAAATCCCAGCTTACGCAGGTCAAGTTACTGAATTCGATCAAACATTAGAAGATTTCATTAAAACAACGGTTGAAAAAGTTGAGAAAAACTTTGAAGACATGCAATTTAGCATCGTATTAGCTGATATCTGGGCATTAGTGGCTCGTACAAACAAATACATCGATGAAACAGCGCCATGGGTATTAGCGAAAGATGAAGCAAATAAAGAAAAATTAGCATCAGTGATGAATCATTTAGCAGAAAGCTTACGCCAAATCGCGATCATGATTGAACCATTCATGCCTCATACAACGCCACAAATCTTCGCTCAATTAGGAATTGAAGGAGAAGCGTCTAAAGTATGGGATAGCTTAACTAAATTTGATACATTAGCTCGAGGAACAAAAGTGGTTGAAAAAGGAACACCTATTTTCCCACGTCTGGAGGTAGAAGTAGAAGTGGAATACATTAAAGATCAAATGTCACAATCAGTTAAACCAACGACTGAAGAACCTAAAAAAGAAGAAAAAATCGAAGAAGTTGAAACAACTCCATTAATCGGAATCGATGACTTCATGAAAGTAGAAATCAAAGTTGGTCAAATCAAAGAATGTAAACAACATCCGAAAGCAGACCGCTTATTAGTCTCTCAAATCGACTTAGGATCAGAAGTTCGCCAAATCGTATCTGGAATCGCAGAACACTACCAACCAGAACAATTAGTCGGACGTAAAGTCTTAGTTGTAACAAACTTAAAACCAGTAAAACTTCGTGGTGAATTATCAGAAGGTATGGTATTAGCTGCTTCAAATGATGGAACATTAACATTACCAACAATCATCGATGAATTACCAAACGGATCTAAAGTAAAATAACAAAATTAAACGGTTCTTTGTCAAATAGTGTTGCTGATTGAATTGTAACCTGTTTACAATGAATAGCCGAAGTGAAATCCTAGTAGCTATGCTGCTAGGATTTTTACTTTTGGTTTGGTTAAGTTTTGAATCATGAGAATACGGGATTTAATTACCCTACTA
>OOCW01000942.1_pt1 | contig 23928 bp, 23 predicted proteins | sample 1671201 | NCBI WGS metagenome assembly OOCW01 (sample SAMN06348132, study PRJEB24527) | human gut metagenome | biome: human gut; feature: ankylosing spondylitis patient; material: feces | host: Homo sapiens | place: China | collected 2015-10
TGAATCTTCTTACACTTCTTCTGAATTTTATGAAGTTAAGTAAGTTGTCAGCTTCAACTGTGAAACTGTCATTATCATAAGGAATAACATCTTCCATGTTGTAATCATCAGTTGATACAGCCTCTACTGGACAGATAGCTATACAGTGACCGCATTTGAAACATCTTTCATTATTTATTTCAGCCTTGTTATCTACTAAAGATATAGTAGAAACTGGACAATCTTTCACACATTGTGAACAGCCAATACATTTTTCTTTATTTACGCTAAACATTACATTTCTCCTTTTTAATACAATAATTAATTTGACATTTATATAGAAAAAATTTATACTTTTTCCTGTTATTAAATATATTGAATAATACAATAATAGGATTATAGCACCGTTTGATGAATTGTGTCTAATTGAAAATATTCATAAATATATAACCAAAAGTTATTGGTTTTTAATAAAGAGGAGATAATCATGAATTTACAACAACTAGAGTATTTTAAAATAATAGCGGAAACAAAGAATTTCACAACAGCATCAGAAATATTATCAGTTACTCAACCAGCACTAAGTAAAGCAATATCTAAATTAGAAGAAGAACTAGATGTTAAGCTTTTTCAAAGAGAAGGAAGAAATATCAAGATTACAGAGTATGGAGATGTTTTCTTAAAATATGCTAAAGGAGCTTTGAGTGAAGTTGAAAAAGGTAAACTTAAATTAAAAGAGATGAAAAACAACAGCGATACAATTATTTCAATATCCTCAACGGCTTGTATTGGGGCAATTTTTATACCTTTTTTAATAAGCGGATTTTTTAATAATAATTCTAAGGTGAAGTTTAATATAGATAATCAAAATACAGATGAAATTTTGAAAGGAATCAAAAACAACCATATAGATTTCGGATTTATAAGTAATATAAGTGATTTAGGCAAATACTCTAACATAGAGGCTACTTTAGTGAAAAAGGAAGAATATGTTTTAATTGTTCCTAAAAACCACCACCTAGCCAACAAGGAAGAAGTATATCTTAGTGAGCTGAAAAATGAGTATTTTATAGCATATAATGATAAATGCTCTGATGTGGAGAAATGTTATTCTGATTTTATAGGATATACACCGAAAATTTATGCAGAACCTAGCGAGGCAATGATACTTTCCGGTCTTGTCGAAGCAGGGGCAGGAATTGCGATAATTTTAAACACGCCACTTATTAATACTAATAAGATTTCTGTTATAAAGATAAAGGATAAGATTGATGATAAGAGTATTTATATGGTGTGGAATAAGAATATTATTCATAATAAAAATAAAACAGAATTTAAGAACTATGCTTTGAATGTGGATAAAAGATAAAATTTTATAGGGATAGAAAAACCACATCTTTTTAGATATGGTTTTTCTATCTGAGGTAAATTAATCAGCAATTTGAAATTCTTCCTTAACACATTTTTTCCAAAGTACCAAACCTATTATAGTAGAAACTATTCCACCGATAGTTGGGATTAGGAATATTCCGTAAACCCCCATAAGTTTTGTTAAAATAACAATCAGCACTAATGGAAGCACAACTGATTCCGCAAGCATTATTATCATAGATTCAGTAGCTTTTTCAAATCCAGTTAAAAAGCATCCAACAGTCATCGAAAACCAACTAAATAAATATGATGGGGCACTTAATAATAATGCGATTTTGCTCATTTGTATAATTTCTATATCTGATTTTGAAGAGAATAATCCAACTAAAAAATCAGGGAAAACAAACATTATAATCGTAGTTACAGCTGATATAGCTAACGAAACAACACAAGTTATTTTGAAAAACTCAGTTATACGTTCATAGTTTTTGGCTCCATAATTATAACTAATAACTGGTTCTATTGAACCTACCATACCAAATAATAATGGTGATAGCAATGAGTCTATATACATGATAATTGAATATGCAGCAACAGCTACTGAACCACCATAATGAAGAAGAACTGCATTAGTAATAATTGATATAATAGATCCTGATATATTGCCTAAAAAGTCAGAACTTCCATTGTATAGAATTTGAGTTATTTCCTTCATATTTATTTTAGGTTTTGTAAATCTCAATACAACCTTTTTCATAATAAAAGGATATAAGAAAATTATAGCTCCAAAAGCCATACTTAAAGCACTCGCAATTGCAGCGTATTCTATTCCTAGTTTGAAATATCCTATCAAAATAGCATCTAATATAATATTAAGCACTGATACCGCTATATTCACCCACATACTCATATTAGCTTTACCACATATTCTTAGATAATTATCCAAGGCAAAAAATGGAGCAATAATAGGAAGACCTAAAATAAATGGATAAGCAAATTTATATGATAAATACGCAAGCTCACTATCTTTAATTAGAATATATATAATATCTTTTGCGAAAAATAAACTCAATATCATAAAAATAATATTAATGATAGTTGTGAGTAAAAGTGCAACCGAGAAAATATTGCTAGCTTCTTTTTCCTCTTTTTCTCCTAACTTAATGCCCATTTTTACAGATGCACCGACAGCAATCATGTCACCAACTGCAAATACTATCATTATAATTGGGAATACAAGATTTATCGCAGCCAAAGCTTTGCTACCTATAATTTTTCCAACAAACATTCCGTCAGCCATCATATAAATAGATGAAAATAACATACTAACTAAGCTTGGAACTGCTAATTTTACAAATAGTTTTTTTGGAGGGGCTACCCCAAAAAGTTCTTGATTCATAAACTTTCTCCTTTAAAATTTTATTAATTTAGTTTTTGACATAAATATAATAAAAAACTATAATCAGTATAAAGTATGCCATAATGGGAGAGTCAAGGAGGTTTTATGAAAGATAATTTGCTAACAATAGGAGAGTTTTCAAAAAGGACTGGGTGCAGTATTAAATCTCTAAGATATTACGACTCAATTGGTCTGTTAAAACCAGTATATATTGATCAAAATACTAATTATAGATATTACAATTTTGAACAAACTAGAATGGCTGAGTTGATACAAATATGTGTTAACTTGTCGATTCCTTTAAAAGAAGTAAAAGATTTGGCTTTTATAGATGACAAGGTAGATTATAAGAATGTAATTGAGTATGGAAAGAAGATAACAAAAGAGAGGATAACTCAGTTTAATGAGGATTTAGAGTTTTTAAATTTGCTGCAAGAATATATCGAAAGAGTAGACAGTTATGATGACAAAGAGCAAAAAGAATTTGATTTAAGAGAAAAATACTACTACACATCACCTTTATATGAAGATGAGATGAATGACGAGTATTATAAATTATTGGATAGATTGTTTGAAGAAGGTTTTAGCCAAGATTTATATATTGAACATGACTATGGAGTAATTATAAATATAAAAGATAATATAACTACTAAATTTGTTGCATATGAAGTTGATAAAAGACACTCTAATCTTAAAAATGTAGTTAAAATTGAAGAAGGAAGGTTCTTGTGTAAGAAGACTAACGAGTTTAATTTTGATAAGATTTGTGAGATGTTTTCATGTGTCAATTCAAACGACAAGACTATTATCATAAGCCCTGGGTATAGTTATGATTTTTCAAGCCCATATTTTGAGGTTAAGTGCAGAATAAAAAATACAAACGAGTGAGAAAATAAATAGGAATAGGAATTGTATAATTTAGTATAATTCCTATTTTTATGTATTTATTGATATAAATATAACAAATAATCCTTGCATAACGAGTATTTATGATATACAATACTTGTAATACGAGGTTTTGTTTTAAATTAAAACCTCGCATTACGATGATTAGATTTTGGAGGTGAATTTGTGGAATTAAATAAGGAAATTTTAAAGGGGCATATAGATACTTTGATATTGGCGATACTTGAGAAAAAAGATTCTTATGGATTTGAAATAGCCAAAAATGTGCTTGATGAAACAACTTTTGAATTGAAAGATGGTACGTTATATATATCCTTGAAAAGATTGGAATCTAAAGGATTGATAGAATCATACTGGCAAAGTAGCCAAGGTCCGGGGAATAGACGTAAATATTACAAAATAACAGAAGAGGGAATTCGTAATTTGGACTTAAAAGTTCAGGAATGGATTTTTGTAAAAAAAATAATGGACAAATATTTAGACGGGAGAAATTATAATGGAGAAAATAGATAAATATTTATACTTATTATATAAAGGGGACAATAGCTCGGAGGTCTTGGAGTTAAAGGAAGAACTGCGAGAACATTTAATATTATCTGCAAATGAATTTATAGAACAAGGATATACAGAAGAAGAGGCATATGATAAAGCTATCGAAAAATTTGATGGCGGTAAAGATATGTTAAATGAGTTACATAAAACGCTTAAGACAACTAAGCATAAAAATATAAAAAAACCTGAAAATATAAAATTGAAGAAGTTTGGTAGAAAGATATTGAGAAGTATATCGGCAATATGTTTAGTAATTGTTGCATTGATTATATTTCAAAGACATAAGTTAGACAGTACTGTTTTTTATGTCGAATCAAGATTAAATTCAAAATTAAATTATATAGTATCTTCAAATGAAATATATGATGTTTCAAAATATGAAGGTGAAATAAATAAGCTATTAAAAAACAAGCAATTTAAAAATGTAGTAAACCTTAGAATTTTTATGAATCCTGCAAAAGACTACAGTGGAGAAACGTTATATGAATATTCTACAGAATATAACAAAAATAATTGTCTTTTTAGTGTAGGCGGGACTGCTAATGAACTGACATCAAAAGGGGACAAAGCTTATTTTAGCGTTGAAATAAAGCATAATCCTTTAGTTAGAGATAACGACTTTTTTAGAAATGTTTTAGTTATAGGTATGATTAGTTTTTGTATAGAAATTATTTTATTGTTGAGATCTGTAATATTAAAATACAAGGGTAGAGTTAGGGTAAATATGGTTTAGTTTTTGATTTTTGGCAAGGGGAATGATGATTTATATTTTAATATAGTAGTGGGATAATTATATAAAAAGGTATAAGTCAGAGTTAGAAAAAACTAGCTAAATTTTAAGTTTAGCTAGTTTTTTTAAAAATTAAATTCTTTGAAATCCCTATTGACCCTAAATCTCAACACCATACACATCCCTATATATATCCTTCTTATATTTCTCAAACTCATTTTCACCTATCGACTCAGGATAGCTCATGATATTTAATCTAAAAGGAGAGTCGCCTGGATTTAAAGGTTGTTGTAAATAATAAAAATCATTAAAAGAAAATCCTAGTTTCTCATAGAATGAAACTCTTTTTTTAGATGTATCGCAGTTTGGAGGTTCGACTTCTAAGAAGACTTTCTTGTCACATTTATTTAAATAATTTTTGATTAATGATGTACCGACACCTTTTCCTCTCAATTTGATGTCGACAGCTAAATGTTCTACATATACAAAATCGTTAAATTCCCAAACAGCCATAAGTGCCAATACTTCATCATTTTCCTTAAATACGAAAGGGCGATAGTTACTTATAGAAAGCAAATCCTTTTGAGATGGATAATCTCTTCTTTCGCTTTTGGGAAAAGAATTATCTAATATATTAAAAAATGAATCAAAATCTTTTTCATTCATATCTATAAATTCTTTGATATTATGCATAATTATATCTCCTTAATAATTTATATGTTAATTATATTTTCATCTTATATTATAAATCTTCAAAAATGATTTACCAACTATAATGTATTTGTGTTTTGATATTTTTATGACTGGTTTGAAGTATATTATTCTATTTTTCAAATCAGTAAGTATAGAGCACTAGAATTTATAAATTTCATTTTCGCCTATCCATATACCTAAAATTTTAGTCCATAAGAATAGAATGAAGTTTATCTACACCAAATTATCTCACCCGCATGTTTGTCAAAGACGAGAACTTGTTTTCCACAGTAGAAAAAGAAATCATCTTAAGTAGAGATGATATAGGAAAAAGAGATATAAACTCTGATGAATTTATAAAGGTTAAAAGAGAAATAATATCATTATTGAGATAAATCTAAAAAATTATAAAAATATATAAAAAGGAGAAATTAAAATGCAAGAATTAATAAAAAACGTAGAAAAAGGGAAACCAATAGATTTTGGCAGTTTAGTAAAATGTAATGAAGGTCAAATAGAAACAGTGACAATGGCACAAAAAAGCGGTGTAGGGATAACTGCTATGGCATTTGGACAAGGCGAAGGAGTAGGACCTCATGCAGCAAAAGGCGACGCAATGATATACATTCACGAAGGTGTTGCAACAGTGAAAATAGGTGACGACGTTATGGAAGCAAAGGCAGGAGAATTTGTAGTAATGCCAGCAAATATACAACATCAAGTAACTGCAAAAGAAGACATGAAGATGCTTTTAGTCGTAGTTAGAGAGGGATAGACTATGAAATATCTAAGAAATATCAAGCCTCACGAAGTTATCAAAATAACTGATATGATTAATCATTCAGGCAAATCGATAGCGAGCAAGGCTTTAATCGACAACGACCACACAGAAATAAGATTTTTCTCATTTCCAAAAGGAGAAAGTATAAGCAAAGAATACTACGAAATGGAAACGCTGTTTGTTATGTTAGAAGGCAGCGCAAAAATTGTATATAATAAAGACGACGAAAAGGTAATTAATCCTGGGGACATAATCGCTATGGAGTCTGATATAGAATATGGAGTTGAGGCTTTGACTGATGTGAAGCTGTTTAATATATTGGTTAAGGTTGATTAGTGAGAACCGTATGCATGATGATTTTGATTGTTGTGTGTACGGTTTTTTTGTTCAAATATACAAAAGTGTTGTGCGGTATAACGAAAAGTATAAATCGAGATTGAAAAAAACTTAACAAATAGATAGAATTAAATAAAAGATTCATAACAATATATTTTAAAAATGAAAAGCTTTTCAAAATAAAGTTTAATAAAATAATATCAAAAGGGGAAAAAGTAATGGAGACAAAAAAGGGAACACCAATAGTTACAGAGATGCAGGTAATACCTGTTGCAGGGTATGACAGTATGTTGATGACATTAAGTGGGGCTCATGCACCATATTTCACAAGAAATATAGTTATATTAAAAGATAGCTCAGGAAATACAGGAATAGGTGAAATTCATGGTGGTGATTATACATGCGAATCTTTAAGAAGTTGTATACCACTAGTAGTTGGAAAAGAGATAGGAAGATATCGTTCAATATTAAATGATATAAAAAATGCATCTACAAAAGCTGCAGGAGACGATGGTGAAGGTATCCAAAGTTTAGATATTAGTAAATTAAAATTTGTAGTAAAGGCACAATGGGCAATAGAATGTGCATTACTTGACTTATTAGGACAACATTTAAATCTACCTATGTGCGAATTGTTAGGTGATGGAAAACAAAGAGATGAGATAGAGACACTTGGATATTTATTTTATGTAAGTGATAAAAATAAAGCGAAAGAACTACCATACTTAGATGAATCAGATAGTGATGATGCTTGGTTTAGACTTCGTAGAGAAGAGATGCTTACTCCAGAGAGAATTGTTGAGCAAGCGAAAACTCTTCACGAAAAATACGGATTTGTAAATTTCAAGCTAAAAGGTGGAGTGTTAAAAGGCGAAGAAGAGATGGAAGCTGTAAAAGCATTAAAACAAGCATTCCCACAAGGAAGAATAAATATCGACCCCAATGGTGCATGGAGCTTAGATGAGGCTATAAGAATATGTAAGCCTATGGAAGGTATACTTAGTTATGTGGAAGATCCATGTGGACCAGAAGCTGGATTTAGCAGTAGGGAGATAATGTGTGAATTTAAAAATGCAGTAAATATACCAGTTGCGACTAATATGATAGCAGTTAACTGGAGACAATTCTACCATGCGACTTCATTGAGAGCTGTCGATATAGTCCTTGCTGACCCTCATTTCTGGGGATTTGATGGAAGTGTTCGTATGGCACAAATATTAAACGATTGGGGACTAACTTGGGGTTCTCACTCAAACAACCACTTCGACATAACATTAACTGCGTTTGCACATGTTGCAGCAGCGGCACCAGGCAACCCAACAGCATTAGACACACATTGGATATGGCAAGATGGACAAAACTTATTAAAAGACACTCCATTAATAAAAAATGGATATCTACAAGTTCCAACTAAGCCAGGTCTTGGAGTGACTATCGATATGGATAGAGTTATGGAAGCTAACAAGTTATACAACGAGTTAGAAAGCCACGATAGAGATGACTCAATGGCTATGCAGTATTTAATAAAAGACTGGAAATTTGATTCTAAAAAACCTGCATTAGTAAGATAAATTAGAAATAGAGTGAGAAATAAAGTGTTTTATTTTAAATAAATTGATTAAAAGATAAATCAAAATATATAGAAAGAGATTTATAGAAAAGACTTCTATGGGTCTCTTTTTTTATGAAAATATTGGCTTTTAAAACTCATCATAAATAAAATATATCCTAAAACTTACCATTAATTATGATACTATATTAATATAACAATAGTTTATAAGGGGGTAGTGTTATGAGTAAGAGGTTATTTATAGTATCAATAGTGCTAGTTGTGTTATTTGGGGCAGTTGGATGTAGCAATAATATAGTTGATTATAAAAAAGCAGAGCAAGAGGAACAACAAAGCAGTAAATCAGTCGAACTATTTGTAAAAAGCAAGGGGTATAATTTTAATATTATTAAATATGAGGATGACAAAACAGTTGAACTAATAGACAATACAATAACAGATTCCTTTATAGACAACCAAAGTCTTTCAGTTAAGTTAAATGGATATAATTCTGTTAAAAGAAAATGGGATCAAAAGAATAAATTATTACTTGAAGATATAGACGAATACCGACAAGCAATGAAGACAATGGGATACGATATAAATATAAAAGTTTTGAGATGTAATGGAGACAGCAGCCAAAAATATTTCTGTGCTGTAAATGGAGATGTGAAATACGATAATTTATTTGAATATATAAATTAAGATTAAATGTAAATCTAAGATAATCTAAGTTATGTAAGTATAAAAACAAGGTATATATTACATAGAAACTATAGAAAAATAAATACAATAAATATATTTTTAAAAAGGTGTTATCAAATATAAAGATGACGCCTTTTTTTATTCTAAGGAAATTATACATTGCAAAAAACAACGAACGAAGTCGACTGGGCATAAACGAGGAAAATTCTAAGCAATGAATAAAGGAGTTGTGTATGGGAGATATGATCGCAGCGAATTTACTGTATAAATGCACAAATAAATAGTGAAAAAAATGTCAATTTGGATGATGAAATGGTCCAAGGAAATCGTTTATTATATAAGTATAAGCAATAAAAAAATAATATATATAAAGTTACACTTATATAAGTTAAAAAAATAACTAGAAAAATCAACAAAAGAGAGGGGATACAAAAGGGAAAATAATAGAGGCTATGGTAAGGAATTTAAACTAAAAAATATCTAATAAAATATCTAAGAAAATATTTATTTAATTTGAGGGGGAATAATATATGACATATTTAGCTTTCGTCGGTTTTGCAATGATGGTTTTAATAACATATTTATTGTTAAAGAAAAAAGTAAGTACATTAGTAGCATTTGGGATTATACCGATATTTGGTGCAATAATTGCAGGTTGTGCACTTTCAGAAATACCTGGATATATCTCATCAGGGTTAAATCTAACACTTGATATTACATTAATCATGCTTTTCTCAGTACCTTATTTCTCATTAATGAGTGATGCAGGTCTGTTTGATACAATCGTTAACTTTTTATTAAAACACAGTAAAATAAGTGCAGTAGTAGTATGTATAATAACAGTGGCAGTATCGTTAATAACAGAGATAGACGGTTCTGTAACATCAACATTTGTAATAACTATACCTATGTTATTACCATTATACAAAAAACTTAAAATGGATCCAAAAGTATTATTATTCTTATGTTCAGCATCAATGTGCGCAATGTTTAATACACCTTGGAACGGAAGAATTTTAAGAGCTGCAAGTTTAATGCCAGAGGTAGAAAATGCAACAAATTATATATTCATGCAATTGTTCCCAGTACAGCTAATATTAATAGGAATATTAATGGTATTTGCAGTAGTATTAGCTAAGAGGGAAGTAAGAAGAGGTGCATTAAAAGAGTTAGATAAAAGCGAATCTGCATCTAACATGATAGAGCCAACAGAATTATCTAGACCAAAATTATTCTGGTTCAACTTAATTTTAACAGTATTATTAATAGTTGCGTTAAGTATGGTTGATATACCTGATTATGCAGCATTTGCACTAGCATTAGTTATAGCTATTACTGTTAACTATAGAGATTTAAAATTACAAAACAAGTTGTTAAGCAAATATGCAGCGACATTATATCCAACAGCACCAGCAGTATTATTATCAGGTGTTGTAGTAGGGGTATTACAAGAAAGTGGTATGATGCAAGAGATGGTAAATTGCTTAGTAAGTATAATACCTACTGCAATGGGATCTTGGTTATACATAATAATCGCATTATTCAGTGTACCACTAATGATGATATTTACAAACGATACTTGGTATTATGCTCTTATACCAATTGTTGCAGCAATATGTGCTAAATTTGGTGTATCAAATGAGGTTGTAATAATGGCGTTAGTTATGAATATGGGGGCTATGATTTCACCAGTTGCACAACCGCAGATTTATCTGGCTTGTGATTTGGCAGACAAAACCGAGTTAGCCGACTATATAAGTTTCTCATTTGTTCCATTCTGTATATTAACAGTTTTATGGATAGGAAGTGGAATGCTTTTAGGAACATTTATATAAAAATTAAATAATAATATAGAGTTTATGAAAATGTAGAAAAACCCCTCACGATTGGTCAAATGCATATAAATGAGTGTATATATTGATCAAAGAAACGATGAAAGTTGTTTGTGAGGGGTTTAAAATAATTATTAGGAAAACATAATAAAGCGAAAATAAAGTAGATTATGGGGTGGATATATGAAATTTGTATTAGCGCCGGATTCATTTAAGGAGAGTTTGACGGCAAAAGAAGTTGCAGATGCTATGGAAGTAGGAATAAAGAAGATATTTAAAGATGCAGAATGTGTAAAAGTTCCTATGGCAGATGGCGGCGAAGGAACAGTACAATCGCTAGTTGATGCGACAGATGGGAAGATATATGAAGTTGTGGTGACAGGGCCATTAGGAAACAAGGTAAATGCTAAGTATGGTATTTTGGGCGATGGCCAAACTGCTGTTATAGAAATGGCAGAGGCAAGCGGAATACATTATGTTAAAAAAGAAGACAGAAACCCGCTAATTACGACAACTTTTGGGACTGGTGAACTTATAAAATCAGCATTAGATAAAGGTGTAAAAAAGATAATAATCGGTATAGGCGGAAGTGCAACTAATGATGGTGGAGCAGGAATGTTACAAGCATTAGGTGCAAAACTTTTAGACAAAGACAACAAAGAAATACCTTTTGGTGGTGGAGGATTGTCTGAGTTAGTAAAAATAAACTTAGATGATTTTGATAAGAGAATAAAAGAAGTTGAGATAGAAGTTGCCTGTGATGTCAGCAATACTCTTACTGGAAAAGAAGGTGCATCAGCAGTATTTGGACCACAAAAGGGAGCGACAGAAGAGATTATAAAAATACTAGATGAAAACTTACATCATTATGCAGATATAGTAAATAAAACTATAGGAAAAGATATGGAAAATCAAAAAGGATCAGGTGCAGCAGGGGGACTAGGTTTTGCACTATTGGCATTTTGTGATGGTAAACTTAATCGTGGTATAGATATAGTTATAAAATATGCTGATTTAAGCGAAAAGATGAAAGGGGCATCATACGTTATAACTGGAGAAGGTAGCATAGATTCTCAGACGAAATTTGGAAAGACACCTTTTGGCGTTTCACAAGTTGCTAAACAATATGACATACCTGTAATAGGAATAGCGGGAAATGTTGGAGAAGGAATTGATGAATTATATGATTTAGGATTTGATTCAATCTTATCTATAATGCCTGGAGTTATGACATTAGATAAAGCACTTAGTAATGCAAAAGAAAATATAGAAAATACACTTGAGAATGTAGCTAGATTACTATCGATTTAAATTAAAATAAATACTTATATATTATTCATAGATAGAAATAAAGATATTTTTTGAGAATAATATATAAGAATAAAGATTGTTAAAAAAATATTTAAGTTATATAATATTATACATAGTTTAAAAAATTATAGAAATTTAGGGGAATATGTGCAAGTATACATATTAATATATTCTGTATGAAAACAGGGGGAGCATAGATGTATAGTATAGACAGTAAAATAGCACAAGACATCGTTAATAGAGTTATGGAAGTAATACCTTATAACGTAAATATAATGAATAAAGATGGTGTGATAATAGCTAGTGGGGATAAAGGACGAGTAAATAAGCTACATAGTGGAGCGTTGGAAGTCTTACAAAAGGATGAAGTTATAGAAATATATATGAATACGGACAAAGAAAAGGAAGGTATAAACCTTCCTATTAAGTTCTATAAAGAGACGGTCGGAGTGATTGGAATAACTGGGAATCCAACAGAAATCAGACAGTTTGGACAGTTAGTAAAGATAACAGCCGAGCTACTTATTAATAAGCATTTTACATTTTCAAAGAAGAAAGCATTAGAAATTCATAAAAATAAATTCTTTTATGAACTTATGACTTCTGAAAATGAATACAGCTCTAATACAAAAAGAGAGGCTGAAGAATTAGGTATAAATTTAGATGTTTCTAAGATTGCATTAGTAATAGATATTAAAGATAGGAATTTTAATTATTTTGTAAATATAAAAGATAAGTTGGGAATGTTTTTAGATAAACAAGAGTTTATTGTTGAGTATTCAGAAAATATATTAGTTGCATTAGTTAATAATATATCAAAGCAAAACATATTAATCGAGATACTTGGTGAATATGATGTTGAGGTAGGTGTAGGACTACAGGAAAAACTAATATATAACACTGTTAATCAAGGTAAGGCTTGTTTAAAAGTTGGGAAAATACTAAATAAAGACGAGAAAATCTTTAAATATGAAGATCTTTATTTTTTGTCAACTTTAACAACTTGCAAAGGCAATAACAATTTAAAACGACATATGGAAATTTTAAAAGAAGAAGGAAATAAGCTGGATTTGATAGATACAATTTTGGCTTATATAGAAAACAATGGAGAGGTAAATATTATTTCTAAAGTATTAAATATACATAGAAATACGCTGAATTACCGTCTGGAAAAGATATATACACTTACAGGCAAAAATCCAAAGAAGTTTATAGATCTTTTAGAATTATACACAGCTTACATACTTTATAACTAAATTATGCAAATGAACAAAAAAATATAAAAATGTTAGTTAAAGAAACGATGATTAAATTATAACAAAAATTTATAATTAAAATATAATAACACATTAGAAATAAACAGATAGCAATTAAAAATACAGTAATAATTATAGAGAGGGATAGTATGGGGTGCAAAATAACTAATGAAAACAAAGAGCCTATATATATAAAAGTTAATCCTAAAGATAATGTTGCAATAATAGTTAATCAAGGCGGATTAAGTAAGGGGACTGTTTTTAAAGATGGACTACAATTACTTCAAGATATTCCAGAGGCTAACAAGGTGACTCTTTGTGATATAAAAAAGGACGAGCCGATAATTAGATATGGTGAAGTGATTGGATATGCAAATGAAGATGTAGCAAAAGGAAGTTGGCTGAGGGAGGATAAGGTTATCCTACCAAAGGCATATTCATTAGATGAGCTAAAAAGCGATTTTATTGAAAATGATTTAGAACCATTAGAAGGGTACACTTTCATGGGATATAAAAATAAAGATGGAAGTGTAGGTACTAAAAACATCTTAGGTATAACGACTACTGTTCAATGTTCACAAGGTGTACTTGATGTAGCTGTTGAAAGGCTAAAAAGAGAAGTTTTACCAAAGTATACAAATGTAGACGATATTATCGCATTAAATCACCTTTATGGATGTGGAGTTGCTATAAAAGGTAAGGGAGCAGAAATCCCTATAAGAACTATCAAAAACTTAGCTAAAAATGCTAATTTTGGTGGTGAGATTTTAACTGTATCGTTGGGATGTGAAAAGTTAGTTCCAGAGATGTTATTCCCAGATATAAAAGATGAAAATCTTATTATATTACAAGAGTGCAATGGATTTTTGGAAATGGTAAACCAAATAATGGACAAATCAGAAGAAAAACTTAAAGAATTAAATAAAAGAAAACGTGAAGAATGTCCAGTATCAGATCTAGTAGTTGGTCTTCAATGTGGAGGTAGCGATGCTTTTTCTGGAGTGACGGCAAATCCTGCTGTAGGATATGCAGCGGATTTATTAGTTAGAGCTGGGGCAAAGGTTATGTTTTCGGAAGTTACTGAAATAAGAGATGCAGTCCACTTATTAGCACCGAGAACTATAAATGATGAAGTATTATCAAAACTTGTATCAGAGATGAAGTGGTATGATAGATATTTAGAACAAGCTGATGTTGATAGAGATGCAAACCCATCTCCAGGAAACAAAAAAGGAGGCTTATCTAATGTTGTTGATAAGGCATTAGGTTCAGTTGCTAAATCAGGTAGTACAAGAATAGTAGATGTTTTATCACCAGGAGAGAGAATAAGAAAAAGCGGTATGACATATGCTGCTACACCAGCAAGCGACTTTGTTTGTGGGACTCAACAACTATCATCAGGAATAACGATGCAAGTATTTACAACAGGAAGAGGTACAACATATAACTTAAATGTATCTCCAGTAATAAAGGTATCGACAAATTCAACATTAAAGAAAAAATGGTTTGATTTAATAGATGTAGATGCCGGAACTATTGCAACAGGGGAGAAAACTATAGAAGAAGTTGGTTGGGAAATATTCAACTTAATCCTAGATGTTGCAAGTGATAGAAAGAAAACTTTCGCTGACGAGCACAAGATATACAATGCATTAGCAGTATTTAATCCTGCTCCAGTGACTTAAAATAAATTTTATGGGGGAAACAAAAATGACAAATAAAACACCAATCATAACAAAAATGGATGTAATACCAGTAGCAGGTCATGACAGCATGTTATTAAACTTAAGTGGGGCACATGCACCATTTTTCACAAGAAATATAGTTATATTAGAAGATAGCAACGGAAATGTGGGAGCAGGGGAAGTTCCTGGTGGAGAAGGAATAAGAAAAACATTAGAAGATTCTAAAGAATTAGTATTAGGACAAAGCATAGGAAACTACAACAACATTTTAAACAACGTTCGTAAAAAATTCAACGATAGAGATGCAGGCGGTAGAGGTCTTCAAACATTCGACTTAAGAATAACTGTTCATGCAGTAACTGCATTAGAAGCAGCTTTACTTGATTTATTAGGAAAACACTTAGATGTTCCTGTTGCAGCTTTATTAGGAGAAGGGCAACAAAGAGAAGAAGTAGAAGCTTTAGGATATTTATTCTTTATAGGAGATAGAAACAAAACTGATTTACCATATTTAGATGGAAAAGATGGAGATTGTGAATGGTACAGAGTTAGAACAGAAGAAGCATTAACTCCAGAAGCAGTAGTTAAATTAGCTGAGGCATCTCACGAAAAATACGGATTTAAAGATTTCAAATTAAAAGGTGGAGTTTTAACACCAGACGAAGAAATAGAAGCAATAACTGCTATAAAAAATAGATTCCCAGAGGCAAGAGTTACAATAGATCCAAACGGATGCTGGTCATTAAAAGATGCAATAAGAGTTTGTAAAGGAAAACAAGATGTATTAGCTTATGCAGAAGACCCATGTGGTGCTGAAGATGGATATTCAGGAAGAGAGATAATGGCTCAATTTAGAAGAGCTACAGGTCTTAAAACTGCGACAAATATGATAGCAACTGACTGGAGACAATTACAACATTCAGTACAAGTTCAATCAGTAGATATACCACTTGCTGACCCTCACTTCTGGACAATGCAAGGTTCTGTTAGAGTTGGTCAATTATGCAACGAATGGGGATTAACTTGGGGTTCTCACTCAAACAACCACTTCGACATATCATTAGCAATGTTTACTCATGCAGCTGCAGCAGTTCCAGGAGATATAACTGCAATAGATACTCACTGGATATGGCAAGAGGGAATAGACAGATTAACTAAAGAGCCATACCAAATAGTAGACGGAAAAATAGCAGTTCCTAAAAAACCAGGTCTAGGAATAGAGCTAGATATGGATAAAATAATGGAAGCAAATGCATTATATAATGAACATTGTCTAGGTGGAAGAGATGACAGTATAGGAATGCAATACTTAATAAAAGATTGGAAGTTTGACAATAAAAAACCTTGCTTAATAAGAGAAGAAGAAAAAGAAGAAATATACGCTTAATTAGGGGGATTTAATATGGATACTAGTTCAATAAAGGGGATAATTGTACCTATAGTTACGCCTGTAGATGAAGAAAATCACATAAATGAAGAAGCTATGGCGAGAGTTGTAAATTATATTATTGACGGAGGAGTACACGGGATACTTGCTTTCGGAAGTAATGGTGAGTTTTTCGCAATAGATGCTGATGAACAAAGAAAAGCACTTGCTTGTATGGTAAAAACAGCAGACAAAAGAGTCCCAGTTTATATGGGTATAGCAGGAATTACAACAAAAGAATGTGTAGAAACTGCAAAAATGGCGAAAGAAGAAAACGCAGATGGTATATCAATACTACCACCTATGTTTATCTCACCAAGTGAAGACGAATTATACGCACATATAGTTACAATAGCAGAGACAGTACCAGATTTACCAGTACTTTTATACAACAATCCAGGAAAAGTTGGTTATGGGCTTAGCGTAAATTTAGTTAATAGATTAGCTGATGTTCCAAATATAGTAGGTATAAAAGATACAAGCGGAAATATGACATTGACTGCAGAATTTATAAGAACAACTAGAGATAAAGGTTTTAAAGTTATGGCTGGAAAAGACACTATGATTTTAGGATCATTAGCATATGGAGCAGTTGGAGCAATAGCATCAACAGCTAACATAGTACCAGAATTAGTTGTTGAAATATATGATAAATATATGGCTGGAGATATAGAAGGTGCTTGTGAAGCTCAATTTAAACTTACACCTTTTAGAAATACATTTGATAAAGTATCATTCCCAGCAGGAACAAAAGACGCTTGTAACTTAATAGGGCTTGATGTTGGAAATAGTATAAAACCAAACACAACAGCATCACCAGAAGTATTAGACGAGATGAGAGAAATACTTACTGAATTAGGATATATAAAAGAAGAAGTACTATTAGACGCATAAAATTTATAATAGAAAAACCAAGATTATCATAGATAAATAAAAATCAAATTTATCTATGATAATTAAAAGTAAAAAGATATAAAGAAATTTAAATTAAGAAAACAATAATAAAAAATATATTAGCAAGAAATGGAGTATGTGAAATGAAAAAAATAGGATTTATAGGATTAGGAATAATGGGAAAACCAATGAGTAAAAACCTTTTAAAAGCAGGTTATGAACTTGTTGTTTTAGATAGAAATCAATCAGCAGTAGACGAAATAGTAGCATTAGGAGCAAAATCAGCAGCAACACCAAAAGAAGTTGCACAACAAGTTGAAGCTATAATAACAATGTTACCAAACTCTCCACACGTTAAAGAAGTTGTTTTAGGAGAAAATGGTGTTATAGAAGGAGCAAAAGAAGGATTAGTAGTAATAGACATGAGTTCAATAGCTCCATTAGTAAGTAGAGAAATATACGAAGCATTAAAAGAAAAAGGCGTTAAGATGATAGATGCACCAGTAAGTGGTGGAGAACCAAAAGCAATAGACGGAACAATGTCTGTAATGGTTGGTGGAGATAAAGAAGTATTCGACGCTTGCTATGATGTTATGGATGCTATGGCAGGGTCAGTAGTTTATACTGGTGAAATAGGAGCTGGTAACATAACTAAATTAGCTAACCAAACAATAGTTGCATTAAATATAGCAGCAATGTCAGAAGCGTATATATTAGCTACAAAAGCTGGAGTTGATCCAGAATTAGTATACCAAGCTATAAGAGGTGGATTAGCTGGAAGTACAGTATTAGATGCTAAATCAAACATGGTTATGGACAGAAACTTCAAACCAGGATTTAGAATAGATTTACATATAAAAGACTTAGGAAACGTGCTTGATACTGCTCATGGAGTAGGAGCTCCATTACCATTAACTGCAGCAGTTATGGAAATGATGCAAGCAATAAAACTTGATGGATGCGGAACAGAAGACCACTCTTCATTAGTTAAATACTATGAAAAATTAGCAAACGCTCAAGTTGTTAGAAAAGGAAACTAGGTTTCAACATTTGATTTAACCTCAAAATATACCTACAGATTATGTGGCTTTGCTACATAATCTGTTTTTTAATTGGGAATAAATTAATATAGGATTTAAAATAATATATAATTTAAGATAGAGTGAAGTTTTAAATTATATATAAGTGAAATATTAAGTGTTAATAATTGATAAGGAGGGGCCAAAATGGATAGATTTGTTAGATTAAAAGATGGAGCGTTGATGCCGAAATTAGGACAGGGGACGTGGTTTTTGGGAGAAGATAAATCCAAAGAACAAGACGAAATTAAAAGTATAAAAATAGGAATAGAAAACAACATGACGCTTATCGATACAGCAGAAATGTATGGAGAAGGGTTAGCAGAAGAATTAGTCGGAAAAGCAATAAAAGGATATGACAGAGAAAAACTATTTTTAGTATCAAAAGTATATCCACATAATGCAGGAAGAAGAAACATATTTAGAAGTTGTGAAAATACACTAAAAAGAATGGGAGTAGAATATCTTGACTTGTACTTACTTCACTGGAGAGGGGCAGTACCACTAAGCGAGACTGTGGAATGTATGGAGGAGCTTGTTAAAAAAGGTAAAATAAAAAGATGGGGAGTTTCAAACTTCGATATAGACGATATGAAAGAACTTATGACTGTTAAAGATGGAGACAAATGCGTAGTAAACCAAGTCTTGTATCACCTAGGCTCAAGAGGGATAGAATATAGCCTTTATCCTTGGATGAAAGAGCACAATATCCCCGTTATGGCATATTGCCCAATGGCACAAGGAGCAAGCCTAAAACACGAGCTAATGACAAATAAAGAACTAATAAAAATCGCTGAGAAATACGATTTATCAATACCAGAATTGCTGCTTGCATTCGTATTGCAAAAAGATAATATTATCGCAATACCGAGAACATCTAACCCACAACATGCACTTAGAAATGCGAAGGTGGCTGATGTGAGGATTGATGAGGGGGATTTGGAGATTATGGATAGGGAGTTTCCGGCTCCTGATAGGAAGGTTTATTTGGATATTGTTTAGGGGATGGATTAAAATATATTAATAAAGGCCGTATACATGATGATTTTGATTATTGTGTATACGGCTTTTTAAAATTGATAGTAAATATAGGTATTAAAATCAAAATTAGGATAAATACTGATAAGATAGAAAAACAATTCTATATGAGAGGTGCTATAATGACAGATTTTATAATTGATTTAATGGTTACAATTTGGCTTACGATATTAATTTATTTATTTTTATCAGAGCTGTATTTTAGAACTAGAGGGTTTAAGGCAATTAAAAGAGAGATTGAGGTATATACAAAGGAATGTAATGAGTTAAATGATCATATAGAGGATATGAAGAGTGTGGATTTGGGGTTTAGAAGGAGCTATAATGGGGAAGGAAGGTATTCTAACCCCAAAATAAACCAAAAACCTTTGAAATATAATCCAAAGGTATGTAACTGTTCAGATTCTATTTTTAAGAACGCCAAAAATAAACCATTTGAATATGTATATAAATATTTTAATGTAAAAGCTGATGAAAAAACATTGAATAAATTAAAAAATACTTTAAATGATTTTTTAGCTGTGGAAGAAGGTAAAAAATTATTAGAAAGACAAAGAGATGAAATTATAAAAAAGATAAGAAAAGAATTACCTTATTTTATTAGACGATTTACAGGGATACAAAGATTAAGTAGAAAACTAGGATTTAAAGATATAGATTTAAAGGATTCATACTTTCCTACATATACTTTTAGATGTATAAGTAAGTATGGAAAAATAACTGGAGCATTCGATGTTGTGTTTGATTTGAAAGAATTAGAAGAATTTATAAAATATTTATTACAAAAGATAAAATTCAAGAAAAGTGTAGCAGGTCAAAGGGCATTAATGACACCAAAGTTAAGAGAAAAGATAAAAGAAAGAGATGGTTATACTTGTCAAATCTGTGGATTATCCAATAAAGATGAGCCGAATTTATTGTTGGAAATAGATCATATAATTCCTTTGTCTAAAGGAGGAATGACAACTGAGGGTAATTTGCAGACATTGTGTTGGAGGTGTAATAGAAGTAAGGGAGCTAAGATATAATTTTGTAGATGTTTTTTATTTGTATAGATATGGATTAACTAATAAATGATTTATAAAATGTGCTAAACTTTACTTAAAATATATGTTGAGGTTTTAGTTATATGGCTTTAATAGAGTAGTAATTAAACAATAATCTTGTTGGATTGAAAAGTAAATATTTAGCACAACTGGATGAGTTGACGGTGCAAACTGATGAAAGGCAGCAAATTGATGATATTCCATGGATAGAGGTTAGAAGGATAGCTGCAGAAAGTTACCAAATGTGGGATGATAAATTGAACGAGATTTATGGTGTGTTAAAGCAGGAGTTGCCAGCAAATGAGATGGCGGCCCTTAAGCAGGAAGAAATACAGTGGATAAATGAGAGGGATAGTGCAGTAAAACAGGTGGAAATTCAGAATGGACCTGGGACTTATGCGCCTTATGAGATGTCTATGACAAAGCTCAGTATGACAAGGGATAGATGTTATGAGTTGGTTAATTCTTATTTTAAATAGCAAATTATTATAATTAAATAGATATTTTGACACAAAATTTAACATTATAAGGATTTATTGGTAAAATACTATATCCCCAAAATCCATTATATGTTATAAATAATATAGACCATATAAGGAGGGGAAATAATGGTACCAATAATAGTTATATTTGTAGCAGCGGCAGTTGTTTTATTCTTCCTGCTAAAATCGAAAGTGGCGAAGGTGTTAGTTTCGGCATTTGTGATTGTGGTAGGGGTTGTGCTTATGATGCAGGATTCGACAATAAATCAAAAGCAAGAACAAAATGTCGTAAAGAGTGAAAATAAGTTAGAGGGAGAGAATGATGAGTCTGGGCAAAACGACTCAGATAGTAAAGATTCGACACAAGAGTCAAATAACGACAAGTCGGATGAGAAGAAAGAAGACAAAGAGGCTAGTAATAAAGACAATAGTCAAAGTACACAAAACAACAGTAATCAGTCTGCTAGTTTAAAATCTACATATTTGCAAGAATTAGCGAGTTTGGAAGCTAAAACGAATAATATGCTAGATGGATACACTACATATGAAATGACAAATAGTGCAACGCAAATTTATACTTTGTGGGATAATGAGTTAAATAAAATCTATGGAGTGCTGAAAAATCAGTTATCTGAAAGCGAGATGAATAGTCTTAGACAAAAGCAAAGAGAATGGATAACATATAGAGATAACAAGGCTGAACAAGATGCAGCTGAGTATGAAGGTGGGACTATGGCACAGCTAGAGTTGATACTTTCAAAGGCTAATACTACACAAGAGAGATGTTATGAATTAGTTAACTGGTATATGAAGTAAGTGATATGTAAAAATATAGAGAATTTTGTTCAAAAATGTTAGATATAGGGAATGATTGTATTGACTTAGACAATAATTCCCTATTATACTAAATTTAGACAATATATATACAATGTGAGGGGAATTATGACAAAAAACAAAAAAATCATATCTTTATTTTTAGCGTTTGTAATGCTAATATCAAGCGGTATATTTACTGCCAATGTGCATGCGGCACCAGCAAGACCTACAGTTTATGCACATGCATACACTATTATGGACGCCAATTCGGGAGAAATAATCATGTCTGAGCAGGGAAATAAGCGTATCTATCCTGCGAGTACAGTAAAGTTATTGACTGCAATAGTTGCAATTGAAAATTGCAGTTTATCAAAGAGGATAACAGTAAAACAATCTACTATAGATAAGATTGATGCAGATACGACATCAGCAAATCTAAAAGCGGGTTACTCGTACACTTTGGAAGAACTTTTAAACATGCTTTTAGTTTATTCAGCAGGTGATGCGGCTGAAATTATTGCAGAGGCAGTTGGAGGAAGTAGCGCACAATTTGTCAATATGATGAATAGAAAAGCTAAAGCACTTGGAATGAATAATTCTTATTTTGACAATGCTATTGGAATGGACTGGCATGCAAATCCAAATATTTATTCGACGGCAAACGATATTGCGAAATTGACAAGATACGCTATGACAAACGACACAATTAGAGAAATCGTTAAAAAGCCACAATATGTGATAAAAAACTACTATAATGGACAATCAAAGACATTACTTGCATCAAATAACTTCTTAAGAAATTATAGCTATTCTAAGAATTTATTCACGATAATAGGTTCAAAAACAGGTACAACTGACAAAGCTGGATATGCATTAGCTACAACAGCAAAAGATAGCTCAGGAAGAGAAGTGATCTGTTCATTTTTCGGTAAAAGTACTCGTACGCAAATGTTCCAAGATATAAACAAATTACTGACTTATACTTTTAATAATTATAAAACTATTTTGCAAAGAAGTTTTTATGATATTAGATATTCATCATCAAAAGCTGTTATAAATCAATACTTGGCAAATGGAGTTTTAACTATGACTTCTACAGGAAAGTTCTCAGGGAGTGAACAAGTAAGCAAGTATGAATTTGTAAATACGACAAATAAAGCTTTAAAAACATCATATACGACAAGTAATACATCAGAAAAAATGACATTATTAGGTGTCGCAAACTTATTTAAAGATTATAACAATAAAGAATATAGTGAAACTGTGAAAAACAAATATAAAACAGTATTCAAAAATTTAAATTCAACTGATTTTAATAATATGGTGCATTTATACGAATTAAATGTATTACCACATAATTATCAGTACAATGAAAATTCAAAGATTTCTAGGGAAGAGATGGTACTACTATTAAGTAAAATGCCGAAAAAAGTAGCATCTTTAAAAACATTCCCGACATTCACAGTAAATACGATAAACCCAACATCGACAACGATAACAGGGAAAGGACTAGCGACTGCAACGGTAAGAGCGTATGTAAACGGAAGACAAATTGGAAACAGTGCAACTGTGAATTCTTACGGAAACTACAAAATAACAATACCGAAGCAAGCAGCAGGAGCGAAAGTAACTGTGAAAATGAGTAAAACAGGATACACAGAAGTGTCGAAAGATGTAGCGGTAACATTAAACACATTTACTACATTCACAGTAAATACGATAAACCCGACATCGACAACGATAACAGGGAAAGGACTAGCGACTGCAACGGTAAGAGCGTATGTAAACGGAAGACAAGTTGGAAACAGTGCAACTGTGAATTCTTATGGAAACTACAAAATAACAATACCAAAGCAAGCAGCAGGAGCGAAGGTAACTGTGAAAATGAGTAAAACAGGATACACAGAAGTGTCGAAAGATGTAGCAGTAACATTAAATACATTTACTACATTCACAGTAAATACGATAAACCCAACATCGACAACGATAACAGGTAAAGGGCTAGCAACTGCAACGGTAAGAGCGTATGTAAACGGAAGACAAATTGGAAACAGTGCAACTG
>OOCW01000944.1_pt1 | contig 23850 bp, 19 predicted proteins | sample 1671201 | NCBI WGS metagenome assembly OOCW01 (sample SAMN06348132, study PRJEB24527) | human gut metagenome | biome: human gut; feature: ankylosing spondylitis patient; material: feces | host: Homo sapiens | place: China | collected 2015-10
CCCAATCATTCCGAACGAGGCGTCCGTTGTTGTCATTGTAGTAATACCATTTTCCATTCTGCTGTGACCAGTCCGCAAAGGAGGTCGTCGCCATTCCTGCGGTTAAAATCATCGCTGCAACTGCTGCACCTGCAAAATATCTCTTCTTCATAGAAAACCTCCTCTTCTAAATGTTTCCGTTTCCGGAATATACTTTTTCACTTTCCCACCGTCTTCCTTTTCATCTTTCCCACGGTGGCTATTTGTTTTCGATATCTCCGTTTGATATCTTTCGCTTTTTGTTTGTACTTGTATTATACAGAAAACTTTCTAAAAACTCTTCTCTTTTTCCTTACAATTCATTAACAATTTGACGCAAAAATGCGGCAAAAACAGGATTGCATTCCCATTTCTGCCGCATTTAAAATTTTCTTATGATTTGCCGCCGGACACTGCAGTTTCTCCCTATGTCTTACCGCAGCACTGAACGTATATCCGACATTTTTATTTTACTCTGCATCTCCAAACAGACGGTTGACTGCACTAAAGATACCTCTTAAGGATGCTCTCGTGATGTTGGAGCTGATGCCGACACCGTATGTCACCTTGCCGGTCTTCTGATCCATCAGGTGGATATAGGAAGCCGCCTGTGCCCCGGAACCAGATGTCAGCGCATGCTCGCTGTAATCGAGAACCTTGATCGAGATACCAAGCTCCTCCTCCAGTCCGCGTTTCACAGCATCGATCGGGCCGTTTCCGACACCTTCAAACTGTTTTGTCTCGCCGTGGTCAGAGTAGGTAACAACAGCAACGGTTGTGAACTGGTCTCCGGACTCGAAATCTGTGATCTTACACTTGCGGAAGTGGTACGGTTCCTTGCGGTCGAGATACTCGATGCGGAACTCTTCCATGATCTGCTCCGGTGCGACCTCGCCCTGCTTCTCTGCGATCTTCTGGATCACATCCGCGAACTCCTTGTGCATGCCGCGCGGAAGCTTGAATCCAAAGAAGCTGTCCATAACGAAAGCAACACCGCCCTTTCCGGACTGGCTGTTGATACGGACCACCGGCTCGTACTCTCTTCCGATATCGGACGGATCGATCGGCAGATACGGAACCTGCCAGATCTCGCTCTTTCTTTCCATAAGCGCATGCATTCCCTTGTTGATAGCATCCTGATGGGAACCGGAGAATGCAGTAAATACCAGCTTTCCAGCGTACGGATGACGCGGATCGATATGCATCTTTGTGCAGCGCTCGTAAACTTCCGCGATCTTCTTGATATCGCCGATTTCAAGCTCTGGATCGATTCCCTGAGAGAACATATTGTAGGCGATGGTCAGGATATCCACGTTGCCGGTACGCTCACCGTTTCCGAACAGGGTTCCCTCAACGCGGTCAGCGCCTGCAAGCATTGCAAGTTCTGCAGCAGCAACGCCTGTTCCGCGGTCATTATGCGGATGAACACTTAAAACGATGCTCTCGCGGTTCTCCAGATGTTTGCTCATCCACTCGATCTGGTCCGCAAACACGTTCGGTGTCGTCATCTCGACAGTGGACGGAAGGTTGATGATCATCTTATTGTCCGGTGTCGGTCCCCATGCTCTCTGGACCGCGTTGCAGATATCAAGCGCATAGTCCATCTCTGTTCCGGTAAAGCTCTCCGGGGAATACTCCAGGATCACTTTTCCGTCATAATCTTTCATGTACTTCTTTACCATATCGACACCGTCGATTGCGATCTGCTTGATCTCTTCCTTATTTTTGTGGAAGACTACGTCACGCTGTAAGGTAGAGGTGGAGTTGTAGATATGAACTACTACCTTCTTGATGCCCTGGATTGCCTCAAAGGTTCTCTTGATCAGGTGCTCACGGCACTGTACCAGAACCTGTACACGGACATCGTCCGGGATAAGCTTGCGCTCTACTAACTGTCTTAAGAAGTCGTATTCGATCTGGGATGCTGCCGGGAAACCGATCTCGATTTCCTTAAAGCCCAGCTTTACTAACATGTTGAAGAACTCAATCTTCTCTTCTACTACCATCGGCTCTACCAGTGCCTGGTTGCCGTCACGTAAGTCTACGCTGCACCAGATCGGCGCTTTCTCAATTTCCTTGTTTGGCCACTCGCGCTCCGGGTAATGGATGACTGGGTTTCTTTTGTATTTCTTGATATTTAACATAATGCTTTTCCTCCAATTTGTTCGTTGTCCGAGGACAGCTGCTTTCGTTTCATGCTATCCTTGCTTTTATAGGTTGCTTCTTTACAGTTTGTACTTATTTCCGTCTACTGCCCTTTTTGTTGTCACATGACAGTTCCGGTAATGATCCTCGCTCAGCCCATAACGGGCAGTCGCTCGATCACGCCGTAGAAGCGGACAATGAACAATACTGATCCTATCGATTCAGCCCCATCTTTCATCATTCCTTTTTCTAAAAAATTTGATACGTTAATCCATATAATAGCATATTTTTCCAGATGTGACAAGAACCCATGTACAGCCGAAACTTTATTCAAATCAATTTGATTCAAATCAATTTAAACAAAAACGCATGAAACTCATCAAACATCGTTCATGAATTCCATGCGTTCTTCTCTTGTAATTCCCGCTTCTTTACAGCACGTGTCCCTGTGCCTTCATAACCTCAATCACCTGGTCTACCAGCATCTCGCACTGTTCGGTGGTCGGCGCTTCTACCATGACACGCACAACCGGCTCGGTGCCGGACTGACGGAGCAGGATACGTCCGTCTGCGCCCAGAGTCTCAGTGACCTTTGCCACCTCTGCCTGGACTGCCGGGTCATCCTGTGCCTGCTGCTTGTCGTGGACACGGACATTTTTCAGCACCTGCGGGAAGATCTCGACCTCGGAAGCCAGCTTACCGAGGGTCTCTTTCTTCTCCAGCATGACTTCCATAACCTTTAAGGAAGTCAGGATGCCGTCACCGGTGGTGGCATGCTTACTGAAGATGATGTGGCCGGACTGCTCACCGCCCAGGCAGTTGCCGTACTGGGACATGTTCTCGTACACATATTTATCTCCTACTGCAGTCTTCTCGTAAGAGATGCCCTCGCGGTCGAAGGCCTTGTAAAGGCCGAAGTTGGACATGATGGTGGTGACAACCGTGTTGTTCTTTAAGCTGCCGGTCTCTTTCATGTACTTGCCGCACACATAGAGGATCAGATCACCGTCTACCACATTGCCATTCTCGTCAACTGCGATACAGCGGTCTGCATCACCGTCGTAAGCAAAGCCTACGTCACAGCCGGATTCCTTTACATACTCCTGCAGGACATGGATGTGGGTGGAACCGCAGTCGGTGTTGATGTTTAAACCATTCGGATGGTTGTTAATGACATGGGTCTCTGCTCCCAGAGCATCGAACACGTTCTTCGCAATGGCAGATGCGCTGCCGTTTGCGCAGTCCAGCGCCACTTTTTTGCCCTTGAAGGAGCGGGTAGCGATGGAGATCAGATAGCCGATGTAGCGGTTTCTGCCTGCGGAGTAATCGGTAGTGCGGCCGATCGCATCTTTTAAGGCGAATGGGATTTCACCCATCTCTCCGTCTAAATAGCGCTCAATCTCAACGATAACATCTTCTTCCAGCTTCTCGCCCTTGCCGTTGATAACCTTAATTCCATTGTCGTAGTACGGATTGTGGCTGGCAGAGATCATAATACCGCAGTCAAAATCATCCACACGGGCGATATAGGCCACAGACGGAGTGGTGGTGACATGAAGTAGGTAAGCGTCTGCGCCAGAAGCAGTCAGACCAGCCACCAAACTGTATTCAAACATATAGGAGCTGCGGCGCGTATCCTTACCAATGACGATACGGGCAGGCTCATTATCTCCGTTGCGCTCACGGAGAGCATTATAGTACCAGCCGAGGAAACGACCTACTTTGTAGGCGTGGTCGGCGGTTAAAGTAATTCCGGCTTCTCCACGGAAGCCGTCTGTTCCAAAGTATTTAGACATTTTTATTTTTCCCCTTAATTTCTTTTAAATTAGGTATTCCAAATACTGATCGCATTAATTGAACTCGGTTAAATAGAAGTGTGAAAAGTACTGGTACCCCTACGCCAATCACGACATATATCAGTTTTCCATAGTTAAATTCACTTTGCCAGTGATTAGACGGAATGTGCATAAACATGATTGGAATTGTTGCTCTTCCACACAATGCAACAAAATCCAAAAATCCACCTAGCGCAACTATATTGAACAGCCAGTGAACAGTCCTTACTAACACAAAGTCGAAGGCACATGGAATCGGAACGGCACAAATCAATTCTCTATAATATACGGGCTTCATGTCAAAGTAATAAAAAGGACTAACGTCTCGATAATTAACCCAGCAGAAAATGCCCATGAGGACTGCAATTATTCCTGCCACTACGTCAATCCTTACCGCCTCAGCCTCCAACAATTTCTTGATTTTATCCTTATGGAAATACCCGATTCCAACATATACCAAAGCTATCAATGCCACATCAAGATTCCACGGGATGCCGGGAGATTGAAGCAAATGAATCGTATCCACAAGATGGGACTCTATTACCGCTATACCCCCCCCGCTAAAATCAGCCGTTTTACCGTCTTTTCCGAACAATGATTTATTAGAAAGCCAAGTGCAAACAGGGTGAAGAGAAAACAGGTTATATACCAATACACCCCTGAAATCGCTCTTCCTCCATAAAGCATCCTGAATACTATCTCTGCTGAAATTTCCCTACGAATCAGGACAAAATCTATAACCATATATGTAAGGTACGGTATTAGCAATCCAAAACATTTCGCTTTTAAATAGTCCCTTTCCACTATTTTTCTTTTCTAAATTAAATAACCGGAAAGGATAAAGAATAGTGGCATATGAAACAAAAAGATAATATCGTGCAACTTTCCGGATTCGCTATGTCCAATAACCACAAACAAAATCAAAATCCCTCGCAAACAATCAATCTCTTTGTTTCTCACAGGTTTACATCCCATAATTTCCTCTCTAAATCAAGTGAACTATTATCTTTTCTTTGCCAATGCCGTAATTTCTTTCCTTACATAGCTCATGCTTTCCTTTAAAATATCACGATAAAGAAAAGAGACAACTATTGTCGTAATTATTGCGACTGACAAGAACAAAGGAGTAACATTCATAAAACTTGCCATAATTGCAAGAAAATAAACCACAACTATTGAAACAAAAAAACGTCCCAAAGCAAAATTGATTTTGTAAACCTTGTTTGCCAAAACAGTTCTGGCAATGAAAAAGACTATATATGACAAGCCTGTTGAAATTGCCGCGCCTTTTGCACCAAAACTTTTAATTAAAAAATAATTTCCAATAACATTTGTTACAGCTGAAATCAAAGAAATCCAAACATGATAGGAAGATTTCTTCATGAAATTAATTCCCATTACGGTTGATTCCGATACTGTATACATAATTGGCATAAATGCAAGAAAAGGAAATACATATACAGCGTCTCTGTACTTTTTTCCCAAAAATAACACGACGATATCCTTTGTACATAAAAGTAAAATCGCAATTAAAAGCATCCCATAAGATACAATCTTGTTTATCTTAACAAAGAATTCTTTGTCGTCTGCCTTTTTTGCATAATGTTCAAACGCAACTGGCATCCAAAAAGTTGTAAATACAGTTTGAACCTGAGTCAAAAGATTTACAATATTCTGTGCTCCCGAATACAAACCCACCTGATTGTAATCTGTCATTGCATTCAACATCAACTTATCTGTTGAATGAAAAACCAAAGTAACTGTTGTAGAAAATATAAAGGGGAATCCATATCTAAACAAATCTGTTGTCTTTGTAACAGTATTATTTAAGGTGCTTCTCCAATTACCACGTTCTGAAAATCTACACCCTAAAACCAAAACCACCTCTGCCAATGATACTGCTATGATCAAGCTCCAACATGTGTCACCGCACAATGTAAAGTACAAGATTACTGCAATAAGAAGATAGGAAAGTTTTCGGATGACGTTTAGAATCGAATAAGCTCCTGCTTTCTGATTCATTCTGATCTTCAAAAGCCAAAATCGATCCAGAACTAACCCAAAGAGGTAAAAATCAAACACCAGCACCAAGGCAAGCGATGCCTGACCAATAATGACATTAGAAAGCGTTTGATAAAAAACAACTAACAAGGCAGCAACTATTGCGGTAGCAACCACTGGATATCTCAAGCACTTATTCAATAAAGCCACTTGGCTATCTTTATGCTCATCATTATAGAAGCGCACATAAGATTGATCCAGTCCCAAATAAAGTATAGATGCAAATAGACTGCCAAACGTTATAAACATCGAATACTTTCCCATTTCCTCGGTGGAAATCAATCTAGTTAGAATTGGTGTTGTAATTAATCCTGCTAACAGTGCAAACATCGATCCTGTTGCATATTTTACAAATGTTTTAATCAGCTTCACGTTTTGTTTTCCTCACATATTTGAAATTTTTGTTTTTCAATAATATCAATATTATAGGCTAAAACGAGAATTAAATAAAAATATTGTGTATTCATTGTTGATTCAGTCAGCGATGCAACCAAATAACAAAAAATTGAGACAGCAAGCAAGCTGGAATATACGTATTTTCTTTTTGAGATCTTCTTTACGGAAGCAATGTACATAATAACAAAACATAATAATGATAAAAAGCCACCAGCCAACACAATTTGCAACACCAAATTGTGAGGTGAATAACTAATTCCACTTTTCATCGTTAAGAATTTTGCAGTAATACCATATCCTATATATGGTTTTTTCTGAATATACCACATTGCCATATCCCAGAGTGATGTTCTACCTGTAAATGTGATATCTTTGTGCAGGACGTCAACAATAATTCCAGAAAATAAGTTCTGTAATCTAAAAACAACAATCGCACAGTATATTACAATATATGCAATCGTCAAATCAATAATATTGAAAAAGTGCTCAATTCTCTTTCCTTGGAACAGAAGTGCAAAAGCCGTTATCAGCACGCACACCACAACTCCTGTGCCAGACCATACATATAGCATGGTTGTTATCATTACTGCTGTCATTAAATACGCTTGTTCTTTTTTTCGTGATCGTAAGAATTCAACAAGTAAAGCAAAAATAAAGAAATGAATAAGCGCATTATCTCTTCCCAGAAAATTCAATCTTGAATCCACCGTCATACTATATCCTGGAATATACTTTCCAAACCCATCGGGAACGATAATTAATAGCAACGCATTAATGAGAACGTATGCTACGCAAATTTTTCTTAATAGTATAACAGTTCGGGTGCTATTTCTTTGGATCATTAAGTCAAGAAATAAGCAGGGCAACATATTGAATGTCACTGTTCTAATCGCTTGAAACACATCTCCTCCGTTTATGGCCGTAGATAAAACTAGTGAGCCAAAGTAACAGACAATGGTGATATGGAAGCGACTAATTTTACTACAAATCAATTCATATAGAACATATATTGCAGACACCACTTTCAATATAAGAAAAACAGCATCAATTATTTTAAACTGCGTAAATAACGCCGGTTCCATAAAAGCGCTCATCGCCACTATAAAATACAAATCATTTTTTTTTATTTTAAGCGATGGAATTGTAAATTTCATACTATGTTTTTCCTTAACCTTTATTCATTGGCCTATATTGTCTTCCAATATACTATGTATGTCAATATCAAACAAATTTAGTAAATCGTTTAATGCCTTATCATTTCCATCAGACTGATTAACAGCAATAAGCGAGACCTTCTGACTTCCTTTTACTTCTATTAATGATTTTGAAACCGGCCGCACCTTCATAACTTTCACATTGTGCTTTAGAGCATATACCTTGACCCACATATCATCCGTGGTCGGTGCAAATCTCTTAATCGCATCAATGTCAAAAAAATCCTTCTTAAAAAAGCCTGCAGGAAAAATCGCTCCCGCTCCTGTCAAAATATGAAGATTGTGCGAAGGACCTACTACTCCATTGGAATACCAATCCCACTTTCCGTATTTTTCCAAATTGCCATCATGTTCAATAATCCTGTGCGATCTATGGCATACAATTGTATTTGGATTTTTTTTATGCACGTCATCTAATTCCTCTAACCATGTAGATGGATAAAAGAAATCATCATCTGCAGTAACTATTCTGTAATCGTAGTATTCTTTTGCTGTATAATAGATTTTTTTATATGATTTAATATCCTCACACAATCTAATTTCTAGACCATCATCTATATATTTCTTTACACAATATGGTATTTCATCTATTGATGGATAATCAGTCCTTGCGAGCCATAAAATCAACTTTTTAGGTGACCGGGTTTGTCTGAGCAGACTGTCAATACATAAGGCGGCCTGTTCTATTCTTGGTGGATAGGATGTCAGACTAACAATAACATCTTGAAGTTCCGGTCCTCTATTTATAGCATGCCTTGACAAGACCCGTGGGATTATTGCGTTTGCTACAAATGTGTTGATTTTGTTATTTAATATATATATTTTTTCTGACTTATCATACGCAAATCTATGACTATAAAAATCATCAATTATCATATCACTCACATCCAATCGATTGAAAACTCATTTCTAACCTTCTCATTTATATAAATTTTAGGCATCAGTTTCTGCTCAATGACCCGAAATTTTGACTCGTCTTTATTCATAAGAGAGTGATTATCTCCTGTCTCCCGCACATAAATACTCGCAATAAACGGGAGAGGCCGCAGCGGTCGGCCAAGCTCAGCACAGATTTTAGGGATGTCTCCGTGTTTCTTTCTTATAATGTGAGGATTCGAGTTAACACTTGCGACCATTTTGTCATAATATTTATCAGGTAAATCTTCAACAGAATACTTTACTATCGTTGAACTCCCATTAGGAAATTTATGGCCTTTTTTTATATAATTGTCGCCAACATGCCAATAATAACCGTTATGAGATAAAAAGCCATTTTCATTTGGATGCTTATTTACATATTCCGCAATACGGTTGCTTTGTAGGTCATCTGCATCTACCATCATCGTATAGCCGCCACCATACTCTCGGATTCTCATGCCAATCGTATGAACCTTGTATCCTTTATCAAGCATCATTTCCTCTTTAGTGTGTGGAATCGGTGCTTGTACCTGAATAAATTCCACCCGACCATCAAATTCGTGCTTCAATTTAGGTATATCATGGCAGGCAACGATAATTCTAAAATCAGGGTCTGTCTGATTATATACAGACCATAATGTTCTATTAAAAAATTCAGTCACTTTATCCCAGTTATTAGATGTTTCCTTACTTCTAAGTGGAATACCAAAATAAATCATCTACGGTCCTCTCCTTCTTTGATGTAATCGTTATAGTCTACTCATCAAACTATGTAATATTTCACTCAAACCCAATGTCACAGCTACAAAAAACATCAATGCTATAGGCTTCGCGAAGGTTGAAAACAATTCTGGAAAATACCAAATGAACACAGCATGAATCATAAATGCTTCATAAGAAATGTTTCCAAGCCTTTTAACCATTAAATCTTTTGCTATTAGTTTTTTTCCAAATTCAACAAATGAAAAAAAGCAATTTAGGAAAAGTAATGCAATTAAGCTTTTGACCGGATTCCTTATTATGAGCCAATTACTGTTACCGCCAACAAAATAGTAAAGAACAAAGCTCACTATAAATAAAAGCACTGACGCTTCAAAAAAGCTCTGTTTATTATACGTCTTTTTCGCTTTTTCTGCACCATAGAGACCAGCACTAAAACTAAATGCATTCAACCCCCACATATTGACCGATGTGTTTCCAAACAGTACGCTCAAAACTAAAATACTTCCACCGATTATCAACTCTGACCTAATTCTTCTTTTCATGCATATCCAGTACACAAGATAGCAATACCACATTAGACCAATATACCATGTGACAGGATTTATGACGTTGCTGAGACCAACACAGCCAAGAATAATGTCTATAGGATTAAATCGCTTATCTTTTAACACATAACATATAATAGAGATGGCGATGGTAATAATACATAACGGTGGGATTATTCTTTTAATTCTCTTTCCCCAAAAACCTTTCAGACCAACTTTATCATATGATTTTCTTAGGCCATATCCAGATAGAAAAAGAAAAACTGCAACGCCAAAATATCCTAGCGGATTTAATGCATTCCCCCCCCCCATCACTCTCGGTAAATGTGACAGCGTTATAAAAATCAATGCGATACCCTTACAGAAGTCCGATTCTTCCTTACTTAACTCAATGTCCATCAGTATCTCCCCAAACTGCAATATTCAGTCACATCAATATTCTCTTTAAGTATTTTAGCTGGCACTCCACCAACGGAGCAATTGCTAGGAACATCATGAATCACAACAGCATTTGCGCCTATAATGACATTGTCCCCAACTGTTATATCTCCCAGAACCTTGGCTCCTGTAGCAACATACACATTATTGCCTATAATGGGATGCCCTTCCTTGTTGGATCTTCCTCCAGTTAACACATTTGTTCCTATAATTACATGGTCACCAATTTTAGTTTTCTTACTTATCACACACCCGATTCCGCCATATAAAAACTTACAATTTTCACCTATTTCTGCCTCATATGGTATCGAGGAATTATGAACAACATATATGATTGCTTTTATAATCTTAGGTAGAAGATGAATATGATGCAGATATAACCACCGCTCTGCCCTATACATTTTGTATGCATTCATAATTTCACCCACCTTTTTTACAATATTCTATTGCATCTTTAAATCCTTGGAACATCCGATCGATGCTTACCTCTTTATCATAGACTTCAAGGCAAGCTTTCGACATTTTCGACAGCCTTTCTTCATCATGAAGAAGATCCACCATATACTTCTTGAAGTCTTCTTCATCTTTTGCGAGATAACCAGTTGTTCCATTCTTCATGTAGTAAATCTCAGGGGCATGTGTTCCCTCTAGCAATACAACCGGAAGTCCCCAGAATAGTGCTTCGTTCATTGCCAAGCCAATATGACCGGGTGTACTAAAGACATCGCCCATTTTATATACTTCATTCACATCAGAGCCATACTTTTCTCCAAGATAGTACAAATTTTGGTGAGAATCCACTTTCTTCTGCTGCTCCTTTGAGAAGCCAGGCCCTACCATAACAACGGCGATATCTTCTAAATCTGCAAACGCATCCATAAGAAGATCAACTCGCTTATATGGCATCATTCGTGAGATATATAGAATCACCTTATTTTCACTAATACCGTACTTCTTCTTAGTTATTTCCTTATCAGGCACTGTTTCTTTATCGATATCTGTGAAATTCAGAGTATTGTAGGCCACAAAAAGCTTTTTCTGGTTTTTCTCTGAAAAATATTTTCGCATATCTGGTGTGTATGTAATCAACGCATCACATTGATTGTGAATAAAGTGGAAGATAGCATTTTTTACCTTGTCATTTGGGGTTTTAATATTAATTCCATGGTTCCAGTAGATTACAGGGATTCTGTTTACCTTACAGTATCCGATAATAGGGAGCATCACCTTATCTTTTAAATGCAGAAATAGAATGACATATTGAGGTTTGATCTCTTTTATTTTCGCAATGTACTGCTTTGCTGAAAATGGAATTTCATAATGCACAAACTTCAAATCATAATTCACATTTTGAAATCTATTACTTAAAACTTGAAAGTCGTATCCTCTTTCCCGAAATTTGTCAAAAAAGTAATTGTAAATTTTTTCGCGATAATGCAAAACATCATTTGAAATCAGAAGTATTTTTTCCATTTCTACCACCTCATTCAAATTTTCCGGTAAAGAACTTTTCATAACCTTCGAGTAAGGCTTTGCTCGTATGTTCCCAGCTCAATTCATTTACAACTCTATTACGACCATATGCACCCATCTTCTTGCGTAATTCCGGATTATCCAGCAATTCCATAATTTTCTTTGCCATGTCCTCAGCATCGTTGTTTTTTGCATACAGAGATGCATCCTGCGCAGAATAACGGCCTTCTGTCAAATCGAACTGAACAATAGGTTTTGCAAGTGCCATATATTCCAAAATCTTGTTCATAGTACTCTTATCATTCATACTATTGTATTTGTCACTATTGACACAAACATCAGCTGTGTTTAGATATTCAAGCATTTGCTGATCCGACGCACGCCCCGTAAATTCCACACAGTCGTCCAAACCCATATCATGCGCCTGCTTTTTCAATGCTTTCAAATGCGGACCTCCACCAACAATACCCCAGAACACATTATTGTCATGTTCCTTAATGTATTTTGCGGCATCCAACAAGTATTCAATTCCCTCCTGCTGACCAATAACGCCGAGGTATCCAACCATATACTTGTATCCGCGTTTAATGCTCTCTACCGGAGGCATAATGCGCATACGTTCAAGTTTCGGACCACTACGCAGAACGATTACATTGTTCGGATTCATCTTTCCGCGTTCAATAGCGATTTTCTTATAGCTTTCATTTGTTACGAAAGCAAATGTACAGTGCTTATATGTCTGCTTTTCCAGCCACAACTGACTCTTATACAGGAGTCCACTTGTTTTTCCAAATTTAGCTTCAAAAAGTTCCGGGCAAATATCATGATGGTCGAATACATATTTCACACCATACTTTTTGAAATGTTTTGCAACCATGTAAATATCATCCGGCGGATTGCAACCATGAATTACGTCAAAGCCAATCTCCTTATATACCTTTTTCGCAAGTCGCAATTCTTCCTTCAATGCCGTAAGGTATTCTTTCGCGTATCCCACTGCACCATTACCTTCTGCTGGAAGGTCATGCCGGAAAATATGCACACCCTGAAGGTATTCCTCTTCCTGCGTATATCCCTTGCCCTTCGGGCAAATAACTGACACGGTATATCCGTTCATAGCCAAAGTGGTTGCTTCCTGCCACACACGAGTATCGAACGGAACCGGAAGGTTTTCGACAATAATAAGAACTTTTCTACTATCAGAATTCATTTTATCCTCTCACTCTTTGTATTATCAATTTATATTTTCCTCTTGATGTATACTCCATTGCACGTACAACATTTACCTGAACGGTTATTGCCAACCCAATTTTATTCTGGAAAAGGTCTCTAACAGATTCAATTTCCCTCTCTGTCAGATTATTAAATGGAATCACGTTTACTTCAACTGTTCCTTTATATTCCTGAACAAATTGGTAATTAGCGATTTTGTCCAGAATCGGACTGTGTACTTCTAGCATTGCAGCGGAAATTATCTCTCCGTCATTACCGTATAGAACACCATCCCGATGCCCTTCTATTTTAAATAGATCGTAGTATGGTGTAGCAGTATCATCAAGTCTATATCTTATCAGTGGCATTTTCTGATTAATAAATCCAGTACATATTATGCTTCCATCAGTATCTATTTGAACATAGCCATAAAGGGGGTTAAATCGATACCCCCCCCCGATTTGTTCCGCAAACACAGCTCTTTCCGTGTGTCCAAAAAATGCAAATGTGTCGCATTCAAGAACTTCCTTTATCATTTTCCTCTGAAAATCATAGATGTTTTCAGAAATCAAAAAAACAGCCTTATACTTGTTTTTTAAGTCAATATTCAACTGCTTTGCACATTTGCATAAGCTGTAGATTGCCGATGGAAAACCATGAAGAAAATCAACACCAAATGACTCCATTCTCTTTATGTACTCGCTTATTGTCTCCGTATTAATCTCACATGGGTTCAGTTGTATTTCATTGTATAACGGGTTATACTTGATAAATCCCCCGTGAAAATCTGTACCTCTAAAAGATGCCATTTTTGATGATTTGTAACTGTATCCATGCTGCTCCCAGAAATGATAAATAAAGGCACGTTCCTTATAGATTGAATCTCTGTCCAGATTTACTTTCAAAGGCGTTCCTGTACTTCCTCCCGTTGTTGCCGAATAGAAATCGTCAATATCATCTGCTTGCAGTTCATCAAAATTGGCAATAATCTCTGCTTTATCTAGTGTTGGTATTTTACTAATTTCGGAAGAATCTTTAATGTTATAGACATTAAGTCCACATTTATCAAAGATCTTATGATAGTATGGAACATGCTCGTATGCATGAATAAGAACAGCCTTCAATTTTTCAAACTGCATTTTTTCAATGTCTGCAGCAGAAGAATACTGCGCTTTCTCCAACGTATTAAACTGCTTCTGAAATTCTGTATTGTAAATCAATTTTGCCCGAATCACTGGCGCCGCCATTTGCTTCAGCGGATCTGGCATGCATGTATTCAATTTTTTTAATAATGCAATTCCCATATTTCCCTCACTCTACAATAATTTTCACTACCGCGATGCCTGTTGGAGTTCCTACAACAATTTTCTTTGTACATTGCTGTTCCCCATACTTTACAGAACATTGCACATCTTCCGTCCATATTCTAGCATTGGAACTATCAACAATCATTTTCAGCTTGATATCTCGATCATAAACACTGATTATATTACCCGCAATCTTCATCTGGCATTCAGGAGCGAGAATGTAATTAATCTGTATTTTATCGCCCGAATTCAAATTTTCGACCCGATCCGTAATCGTCAATACAGACTCTCCATCAAATTCATACTTTCGTATATGCTTTGCAGGTGAATATCCATCATGAGAAGCTGTAAGTTCTATTTTTCCCTGCGCATTTGAGTGTGATATTAGCTGGCTCTCTGCTCGTTTTCCCCACAAAAAAGCTCCAAGCATCTCCGACTGATCTCTTCCATTGATGCAGACAGTATTATGATTCTCAGTTTTTCGATAGGCGTTTCTGCTTTCAATATCACAATGATAAATGTATGTACCAGGATCTATAAAAACAGGTAATCCATTTACATACATTTGAAAACTCAAGGCATCCGCATGACCGTGCGCTGCAATGGTTCCAAACCCTAACGCCGCGTGATCAATTCCAATCAGAATCCTGTGATCACGACTTCTAAGAATTGTATTTCCACCACATTTATAGCAGGCATCAAGTGGCACTTGGTATAACGACTTGCTTAGAGCTATATTGCAATCCTCGGTGCTAAAGAGCCAATTCAGATTTTCATTACCCACTTTGTGAAGATTTATATACTGCTCATCCAGCAGAAAACTGAAAAGCCCAAGTACATATTGATAATGATTGAAGCCCCCTTGTAAATCAAGAATTTTTCCTTCATCATCATCTCCAAATACCATCATTTCGCCGTAATCACCCATGCAGTCTGCCATGTAAGAGCACATTTTTTTCAGCGTTGGTTTCCAGTTCTTCGGAACAGATATTTTATTTTTCACAAGCAATCGCATCATCAATCCCATTGCTTCCATATAAAAAGATTGATAATGCAACGACAGTTCCTTATTTACACCATCAGAATAGTTTTGCAAAGGTAGCTCTCTTGTGAGAATATTTACCGCTAAGTCAATCCAAGGCTTATAGTCACACAAAACACCCGTCTGCCCTATTGCGTACGCCTCCACAATCAGGTGATTATTAGCTGATGAATACCTTGAATAGTGCCTAGCAATGTAGTCCGTCATGTTAAGGATTCCTGTTTGCAGTTGTACTGACAGCTTATCAGGTGCACCCGCTTTTTTTAAGAAACACCAAGCATAACACCAGTTGCTACACCGAATGGCAATTTCCATGACGCTTGTCCATGAAATCCCCCATAGAAAAGGGTTTTTCTGATTCCAGTCATTAAACAGATTTTCAAACTCTAAAAGAACCTTTTTATCACCACTCACATAATAAACCTTTGCTAACAGCGCAAATTGAAAATGACGATTTAATTCCCAGTTTGTTCTGGCATCGCCAATGTCATCACGTTGCTTATACTCCATCCCATAGCTAAACTGTTCCGGCCAGTTATTTTCTGTCTGGAATCCAGCATTCCACCTCTTTTTATAGGTCTCATAGTGATACCCCCCTAATAACGGGATTTCCGTTCCCAGTGAAAATGTCTTATTATCCCAATTCAGGTGCATTCTATCTGCATCCAACTGCAACGCAGACAGCTTTTCGTTAAATAAAATCTCGGTCACGGCTATTTTACGCGACTTGAATCTATTTTCTTCACTTTTCTGAATCGCTTTCTGCGATATTCTCCATGCAACCTCTGGCGCACTCATTGCCTTCAGTCGCCGCACAAGCCACGCAAAATCAGCCATGACCGAACCTCCAAATTTTCTTCTTAATTAAAACTCTGTAGTAGCCATATCCCGCACCAGTTTGTCATTCTGAGCAGGATTCTGGTTGATGTTACCCCAGCTAATGCCCTCATAGTTTCCTTCGTAATCAATCGTCTGGAACTGACGCACTAGATCAACAATTGCTTTGTGAGGATACTTTGCAGGCACATCTGCAAATTCTTTTCCCTTGTTCGTAATTACAAGCACATCACTTGCCGAGCATACAGAATCCAAATCATCGGTAATGATTCCATGCAGATGCGGAAGCTTTGCAGCGATGAAGTCTGCATTCGTATTGGTTTTCTGGGAAATGGCAACGTTCTTATCGTAGATCTTAATCTCGTAGCCCTTACCCAACAGAGCATCAGCAACATCAATAATAGGGCTGCAACGCAGATCGTCTGTACCCGCCTTAAAACTCAACCCAAGAATACCAATCTTGCGTTTGCCCTTACTCTCAATAATGTCAATCGCATTCTTTTTCTGAAGTTCATTTGACGGATTGATTGCGTTGATAACCGGGCAGTCAACATACAAATCGTGCGCCAGTGTGCGCAGCGCCTTGGAGTCCTTCGGCAAGCAGGAACCACCATAAGCAAAACCGGGTTTGAAATAGTAAGGAGAGATATTCAGCTGCTTATCTTTGCAGAAAATCTCCATAACCTTATGGCTATCAATACCCAATGCCTTGCAAATATTCCCCACCTCATTTGCAAAAACAATCTTCAAACCATGGTAAGTATTGTCAACATATTTCATCATCTCAGCAACGCCAATATCGGTAGAGATAAATTCACCCGGAATATCCTTGTAAAGTTCACGGAACTTTTCTTCCGCAATTTCGCTATCAGTACCAATGAGTGTAAGCGGCGGATTCATGTAATCCTGAACAGCAGTTCCTTCACGCAAGAACTCAGGATTAGACACAACAGTGAATCCTTCACCACGCTTCTTACCAGATGCCTCCGCGATGATTTCTCCAACTTTAGCATTCGTTCCAGGAAGAACAGTGCTGCGGATTGCCACAATATGAAAATCGTCTTTATCACGCATTGCTTCACCAATCTGGCGGGCAACCTCGTAGATATACTTCAGATTCAGATGACCTTCCTTGCTGCTCGGTGTTCCAACAACAATAAAAGAAATTTCAGAGTTATGTACTGCATAATGATAGTCCATTGTAGCTTCAAGCAGTCCTTTATCGTGAGCCTCTTTGCACAGCTCATCAATTTCTGCCTCAATGATAGTCGGACGTCCCTGATTAATCAGATTCACCTTATTCTCTGACACATCATTGCCAATAACATGATGACCCAGCTTGGCACAGCAAGCAGCGCCAACACAGCCAACATAACCCAAACCAAAAATACTAATGTTCATCTTAATAACTCCTTTACTTTATAAGAAATGGTTTCCATTCTCCACCAATTTTCAGCATCGAACTTTAATCAGTTCTGCATCACCAACAACCAAGCATCTACCAAGCCCAGCAGGCAAGAACAAAGTTTCCCCCCTGCTGAAACGCATCGGTTTCTGTTCAGCATCCATTGTCTGAACCTCGCCATATCCGCTCAGGCACATTAATATCTGAAAAGAAGTATCCATCACAGAAAAGGCAAAACCCTTCGTTACTTGTATTCTTTCTGTTTCAAAATATTTGCAACGGCAAAGCAACTCACGAGAGCAGCCAGAATAGTATTTCACCATTCTCGGTTTCTGACTCACATCTGGTGCAACCTTCATATTCATGACCTGCACAGCTTTGTCAAAATGCAGTTCGCGTTTTTTACCATTCTTATCCACACGGTCATAGTCGTAGACACGATAGGTCACATTGGAGCTTTCCTGAATTTCAGCAATCAGGATACCCTTCCCGATGCCATGTACCGTTCCTGCCGGAACAAAATATGTATCGCCCTTGTGAACTGGAACCTTTTGCAGATGCTTGTCCAGTGTTCCGGTATCAACCGCTTTTCGGAGGATTTCCTCTGTTACCTCATGCTGAAAGCCGTATATAAGACTTGCACCCTCATCAGCATCAATGACATACCACATTTCGGTCTTACCATTGTCTCTTTCATGCTCTCTTGCATACTCATCACTAGGATGAACCTGAACGGACAAGTCTTTCTTGGCATCGATGAACTTAACCAAAACTGGAAGTTCACCATCTTCTATCTTTGTACCGAGATATTCCGGATGTGCTTTCAATACTTCAGCCAGTGTTTTTCCTTTATATGTACCATTTGCCACATAGCTGGGACCGTCCCGATGAACCGAACACTCCCAGGTTTCTGCTAATGGTGTTAAATCAATCTTTTTACCATATTCTTCCCGAAGTCGAGTACCACCCCACAAATAATCTTTACCCATCGGAATCAATTTCATGATTTCCATTACTCTGTCTCCCACTATTTCTTATTTCATTGGAAATTTAATCTTATCTGTGACACTAATCTCGTCGCCCAACTGCACTTCGATCATATCCAGCGGAGTAATCGCTTCAACTGTATGCCTGCAGCCTGCTGCAATCGTAATTACATCACCAGTGCGGAGCACTTGTTCCATACCGTCCACAATCGCCTTACCCTTACCAGAAACGACAGTCCATACTTCCTCACGGTAATTATGCATATGGTAGGTCATATGCTCGCCAGCTCTCATGGAAACCTTGACAGTCATAGAACCCGGCTGCACATCGATAACTGTATAAGTCCCCCAAGACTTCTCAGCATACATCGCCTCAGTCTCGATTTTTTCCACATAGGGCTTCATTTTACCGCTGCGTTCTTTATCAGAAATCAAGATGCCATCACCGCTCGCTGCCACAATAAGATCTTTACAGCCCATGCAAAGAATAGGGATATTCAGTTCATTGACCACATTGGTGTTTTCACAGGTCTCATCCAGAATAGCTTTGCCCTTGGTCTTATCCGCCATGACTTCAGCCATCATGTTCCATGTGCCGACATCCTTCCAGGCACCGCTGTAACGGAGTACCTGAATGCTGGATTCTTTCTCGACTACTGCATAGTCGAAGCTGATTTTAGTCAAGGTATCATACTTATTGAACAGGTCGCGGTAATCTTCGAAATCAATCATGCTGTGTGCTTTGTCCTGCAGATATCCTAGCTTAAATGCAAAGATACCAGCATTCCACAGTGCGCTCTGCGCCAGATACTTTTTAGCAGTTTCCTTATCAGGCTTTTCCTTGAATTCCTTAACCTTACTGACATTTTCACCGCTTTCCGGGATAATATAACCATACTTTTCACTCGGTACCGTTGGCTCAATGCCCATCAAAGTCAAGTTTGCACCGCCCTGCTCTGCCAACTCTTGCAAGGTCTTTACAGCTTCGTAATAGGTATTATCTACATAAGGGTCAACCGGGCAGACAATAACAGCCTCATCCTCTGCCACGCCCAGTTCATCATGGAGATAAGCTGCTGCCAGTGCAATGGCCGGGAACGTGTCACGACGGCAAGGCTCTACACAAATAAATGCTTTCTCACCCAGTTGGTTCTTAATAGCACTTGCCTGCGATTTACTTGTTGCAATCGTAATTTTTGCATCTGCATCTACGGTAGTAATCTGACGATACACACGCTGAACCATAGACTCATACTCATCATTATTCTTAAACAGCTTGATAAACTGCTTGCTGCGCACATCATTGGAAAGAGGCCAGAGACGTTTGCCAGAGCCACCAGAAAGTAAAATAATATTCATTGTATTTTCTCCCACCATCTATTATTTCAAGTATGTTTCTGCACTCTTGCAGATCTCTGCTTCCACCTTTTCGGCGGCTTCCTTATTCTCTGCGCTGACAGAGATATAGGTCTTGAGCTTCGGCTCCGTACCGGAAGGACGAACCACGATAAAACAGTTATCTTCCAACAGGAATTTCAGCACATCGGACTTTGGCAGACCATCCAGACCATGTGCATAATCCAGTAGCTTTACGACTTTCTTGCCTCCAAACTCCTTAATGTCTCCACGGAATGCCTGCATGATGCCCTGCATCTTAGCAAAACCAGCACTGCCGTCAAATTCGTAACTATGCAGGGTGTTCAGGCAGTAGCCATAGGTCTTATACAGCTCGTCTAGCTTATCCAGCAGGCTGATGCCCTTGGTGGCATAGTAACTGAACATCTCGCAGATCATGTAAGCGCCGTCCACGCCGTCCTTATCCCGGACGTAGGAGCCAGTCAAATAGCCATAGCTTTCCTCAAAGCCGAACACATAGCTGTCTGCCTTGCCCTGCTTTTCCAATTTGCCGATCTGCTCACCGATAAACTTGAAGCCGGTCAGCACATTAATAGTGCGCAGGCCATAGTGAGTTGCAATCTGCTCGCCCATGTCCATCGTCACGATGGTCTTGACCATGACAGAGTCAGCAGGCATCTTGCCATGTTTCTGGCGCTGGCTGCAAATGTAATCAAGCAGTAACATACCGGTCTGGTTTCCGGTCAGTAGTTCATACTCGCCTGCTTTGTTCTTGACTGCAATGCCTACACGATCGCAGTCCGGGTCGGTGGCAAGCAGCAGATCAGCGTTGCACTTCTTGGCATACTCCATGCCCAGTGCCATGGCTTCCTTAATTTCCGGATTCGGGTAAGGGCAAGTTGGGAAGTTGCCATCCGGCTGCTCCTGTTCCTTGACCACCGTGATATTGGTGTAGCCCATCTCTTTCAGAGTGCGGGTCACAGGCTTCAAACCAGTACCATTCAGCGGACTGTAAACAATCGCCACATCCTTATTGACCTCTTCGCCAAACAGAACAGACTGATTCTTGACCTCATTTACAAAGGCAGTGTAGACCTCATCTGGGATGTACTGGATGCTTCCATTTACAAGACCAGTTTCAAAATTGCTGTGCTTTACATCGGCAAAGATGTCCAGTTTTTCAATCTCCGCAAGAATTTCTGCAGCGGCTTCCGTCGTAATCTGGCAGCCATCTGCGCCATAAACTTTGTAGCCGTTGTATTTGCTGGGGTTGTGGGAAGCCGTCACCATGACACCGGCAGAGGTGTGCAGATATCGGGTCGCAAAGGACACGGTAGGAACAGGCATCAAAACAGGCCAGATATTCACCTTGACACCATTCGCCGCAAACACACCGGCCGCCACCTTTGCAAATACATCGCTTTTGATGCGGCTGTCATAGCCAATCGCCACAGAGGGTTCAGCGAAGTTTTTCTTCAGATAGTCTGCCAGTCCCTGCGATGCTTTAGCCACAGTGTAGATATTCATGCGGTTGGTGCCTGCACCAATTACGCCACGCAAACCACCGGTGCCAAACGCAAGGTCGCGGTAGAATGCATCTTCGATTTTTGCATTATCCAGCGTTTTCAACTCAGCAGCAACATTGGCATCTGCCGTCGCATTTTCCAGCCAACGCTCATATTCTTTCTTAATATCCATCTATTGTTCCCTCATCTATCTCTTAGTCACGCTGGAAAATATCTCTCGTGTAAACTTTCTCTTTCACGTCATCAAGGCACTTGTCATAGCGGTTTGCGATGATGGCATGGCTCATTTCCTTGAACTTCGCCAGATCGTTGACCACTACAGAACCGAAGAAAGTCTCACCATCTTTCAGGGTCGGCTCATAAATAATGACCGTTGCGCCTTTTGCTTTAATGCGCTTCATGACACCCTGAATGGAGCTCTGACGGAAGTTGTCCGAATTAGATTTCATGGTCAGGCGGTAAACGCCAATCGTGACGGATTTCTCCTTGTCCTCATCGAACTCATTCTCTGCATCGTAACCATAGTAGCCAGCGAGCTTCAGGACACGGTCAGCGATGAAGTCCTTACGAGTTCTATTGCTCTCAACAATAGCCTCAATCAGGTTTTCCGGCACATCTGCATAATTTGCCAGCAGCTGCTTCGTATCTTTCGGCAGGCAGTAACCGCCATAGCCAAAGCTCGGATTGTTGTAGTGGCTGCCGATACGAGGATCAAGGCAAACACCGTCAATGATCTGCTGGGTGTTCAGACCCTTACTTTCTGCATAGGTATCCAGTTCATTGAAGTAAGCAACACGCAGAGCCAGATAGGTATTTGCGAACAGCTTGACCGCCTCGGCCTCAGTGAAGCCCATGAACAGCGTGTCAATGTTCTCTTTGATTGCACCTTCCTGCAACAGACCGGCAAACTCATGAGCAGCTTCTACCAGACGCTCATCGTTCAGGTCAGTTCCAACGATAATGCGGGAAGGATACAGGTTATCGTAGAGGGCCTTGGATTCACGCAGGAATTCCGGGCTGAAAATGATATTTTTGCTGTTGAACTTTTCTCTTACACTTGCCGTATAGCCCACAGGAATCGTAGACTTGATAACCATGATAGCGTTCGGGTTATACTCCATGACCAGCTTGATCACAGCTTCGACGGCAGATGTGTCAAAGTGTTGGGTGTGGCTATCGTAATTTGTGGGGGCCGCAATCACAACAAAATCCGCATTCGAGTATGCAGCCTTTGCATCCAGCGTTGCAGTCAGATCCAGATCCTTTTCTGCCAGATATTTTTCAATATAGTCATCCTGAATCGGAGACTTCCGGTTATTAATCATCTCGACCTTCTCCGGGATAATATCCACAGCGGTCACATGATGATGCTGGGAAAGCAGGGTCGCAATCGACAAACCAACATAGCCTGTACCCGCAACAGCAATCTTATAATTTTCCACCTTTTTCTCCTCCTACGCTTTTAAAATCTATTCGTTAAAACGTTTTTCTCATCTATTTTCACATCAAACCAATATATTTCCAGACAACACAAAGAGCGGATAGGCTCGTGCACCTGTCCGCTGGCTGTCACCCCACCCTCATGGTCGAAATTTCTTCCTGTGCGGCATTTCTGCCATCCAAAAAGATCAGTCGTTCATTCTTCGGGTAAGAAAATATGAACTTCGGGTTGCGGAGCCTTTCATTCTCTGCCGTACCCTTGTCCCTATTATGACAGCCGCGTATTATATCTCTAGCCCCGCGCCGTTCAATGGTCGGAACAGACTTCTGACGGATTCCCTCGTACTCCGTTTTACCAGCATCGTCATATTCCGCACCGCTCACATGATGTCCCGATCTGTTGTAGCATGTCACCTGACAGCCCTGCTGCGCCATCCGTGTGCACAGCTCTTTTACCACGATCTCCACGCCGCCCTCTCTCGACCACCTTTTGTGGCCAAAAACAGCAAGCCTCAATTTCTCTTTCATTTTCCCTTTCCCGTCGCTTTCCCCATTTAGGGATCTCATCCCCATACCGTGCCAAACTCCGGCCCGGTTTCCTTCACATCAGAAAAAGCCCGGACGCATTTACGCCCAGGTTTTTGACTGATTTACGCCGCAATTCATTGACATTTTATTTCCAGAATCATCAATATCAATTTCGTAAATGTATTTATTGACACTAAAATTATTTTACCATTTTTCTCTCTGAGATACAATACTTTGCAGCTGTATCATTGCCTGCATCATGGCTAAGATTTCCGTACTTTATTCCGTCTTTTTGTTGCAACATATTCATTTTGGAAAGAAACTCGTTCCATTGCTTTTTTCAGCAAAAAAACACCCTTCCCCTCACGGAAACCCGCAAAAGGAAGGGTGTTGAACTCAATATCCTGTTGTCATGCCAATCACAGCATGTTCGTACCGGCAAAGC
>OOCW01000945.1_pt1 | contig 23811 bp, 18 predicted proteins | sample 1671201 | NCBI WGS metagenome assembly OOCW01 (sample SAMN06348132, study PRJEB24527) | human gut metagenome | biome: human gut; feature: ankylosing spondylitis patient; material: feces | host: Homo sapiens | place: China | collected 2015-10
AGAAAAATGCCTGACAATGGATGTTCAAACAGGCTCTAATATTGGCTGCGGAATGAATGGTAACTCATGTCTGGAAAAGATATGCAGATATAATCGTGTTATTCTGAAGGTCATGAACAGTAACATAATCGTGAATAGTGATTGACACAGAATGTGAAATCCGATATAAAGAAATCAAATAATAAGAAAATCAATAGAGACCAAAGATAAAAAGAAAAATGGAGGAATGAATCATGAGAGAATTTAAGTATGTTGTAACAGACCCGGAAGGAATCCACGCACGTCCAGCAGGAGAGCTTGTAAAGGCTGCTAAGGAATTTAGCAGTAAGATTACAATTACTAAGGATGGCCAAAAAATCGTGCTGACACTTGGTAAAACAGAAGCACTTGTTAATAATGTAAAACAAACACTTACTAAAGCCCCAACTACTCTTCAAAATACAACAATGGTTCCTTTACGTTTTGTAAGCGAACAATTAAATTGTGCTGTAGATTGGGATAACAATGCAAAACTTATTAGTATCACTTCAAAAAATAGTTCTAATGCTGATCAAAAAACTGAACTCCCTATAGCAACTTTAAAAATTAAAGATTATTGCACAGTTACATTAGAACTTTATCCTAAAATGGCACCAAACACAGTGAATAATTTTATCGCTCTTGCTAATAGTGGTTTCTATGATGGTCTTACTTTCCACCGCATTATCTCTGACTTTATGATTCAAGGCGGTGATCCAAACGGTACTGGTACAGGTGGTCCTGGTTATAGTATCGCTGGCGAATTTGCTATCAATGGCTTTGAGCAAAATACACTATCTCACGAAGTAGGTGTCATCTCTATGGCTAGAACTTCTGCACCAAACAGTGCAGGTAGTCAATTCTTCATCGTTTCAGGAGAGGCAACTTACCTTGATGGTCAATATGCTGCATTTGGTAAAGTAACTTCAGGCCTCGATATCATTGACAAAGTTCAAAACGTGCCAACTGGCCCTTATGACAAACCAAACACACCAGTCGTTATCGAAAGCCTCCGCGTAAACACCCAAGGTATCACCTACCCACAACCAACAAAAATCACTCAATAACTCATACATACAAAAATTCCACAATAACTCATATAAAAAAGTGGCTACCGCAAAACAAAATTGTCATTTTGCGATAGCCACTTTTTTATGTATATATGTATGTCTCTATCTATTTATTTATCTACTTATCTATAAATATAACTATAAGTAAGCCAAATGCTACACTTGCTTTCAAGATAATTAAATTAACTTTTTTCGTCTTCCCCAAGGTATCCAAATACCAAGCTGAGGTAGGGGGGATTGAGAGGATGCCTGTGGATAAAAGTGCTCTTAAGGCGACTGTTTGAGCGAACGCAGTGAGTGAGTTTCGCCTGTTGCTTTTATTATATTGGCTTAGCCTATCACAAATTGTGTAAGGAGCAGCATCTCACTCCCCCCTACCTCTGCGGGCCTATTTGCGATACCTTACTTTACTCAGCTGTTCTTCTATTGAGGGGGTCTTTACTTTCTGATTGTGGCACGGAATTATTTTGTCCCTGAGTTGTTTGACCTGATTCTGTTTTAGCTGCTAATGGGTCTTGTTCTGGTGTGGCAATTGCCTGAGCTGCTTCAGCTTTAGCTTTTAGCTCTGCTTCTTTTTGTGCTTTTATTGCTTTGTTAAGTTTAACAAGTACTTCAACCATCTCTCCTTTAGTCATAGCTTTATTTGGTGAGATATCTTCTCCACTTAATTCCATAAGTCCTGCTTGTACTGCATAAACTAATGCAGCTTCATAACTGGTATCTTCTATATCGCCTATTTGTACGTTATCATGACTAGTTATTAATTTACCTTCTGTAATTTCATAAATCATCTGTGCTACTTCTGCTTTTGTTAGCGTATCTCCTAATTGCTTATTTGCAAGGTTCTTCAATGATTTTATTTGTAATTTAGAAGCTACTGAAGCTACAGCTGGATAGTCTTTTGTATTTAAATTTTTAAAGTAAAGTTCTACAGTTGAACGACCTAATTTCATAGTCTCCATTTCATTAAGCAGTAATATATTATCCATCATTTTAAGTGCTTCCTCAAACTTAATATTACTGTTTGGATAGAAGCTACCATCTTTAGATGCTTCTAAAACACCTAAGCTTACTGCCTCATTAATTGCATCTCTTATACCTTCTTTTTCATCAATATCATTATAAGTTACTACGCCACTATTTTGTAAGCTTACAGTTGTCACAAGGTCATTGATATTAATGCCCATTTGCGCCATAAGTTCTGGTGAGGCAATCAACTGACTCACTTGCTCATCTGTAAACATCGCCTGTGTAGCTACTTTCATATCCTCTACCTTTACACTATAACCCAATGAAGTATATGGTATCTTTTGTTTAAATCGCTCTAAGATTTGTGCCTTTTGTTCCTCACTAAGTGTTGGTATGACTTCCTCTACCTTCATACCTGAATTAGCAATCATCACCCCAGTAGTAGAAACTTTAGTTGCTACATGTGTAACCGTACTAAAGTTTCCTAAATCACGTTTTGTATTATAACGTCCTGTCGAACTATTGGCGCTATTATTCTTTTCTAATCTATGCTTCTCTTCTTCCGCTTTTTTATCTTCTTCCGTACCACGTGTAATATTAATGTGATAATAACGTTTCTTAGTATTTTCAGCTGTTACTGTAATTGTAATAAAATTGCCTCCTAATGATAATGGAGTTACAGTTGTTTCATATACCTTTGCATTGCTATCTTCAGTTTTAGCCAAAATAGTCATCTCATCTATATCTTTATCCACTTGTAAACTATACTCCGTATTTTCTTTTGTAAAACTAGGTTCTAATTCCCCATTACTTACCTGTAATAATTCTAAGTAATTATTATCACTTCCTACTAATTCCTCTTCACTTGCATTCCTTAAAATATGTATTTCAAAAGGTGCAGCATTTTCACGTTCTATGTTCAAATTAGTCCAGTTATCTGTATTACCATTTACACCTTTTCGATTAAGTGTAACTTCCATCTCCTTAAGGTCTGTCACATTAAACCATTGTCCTTCTACGCCACCTTCCCATTCTGCAAGTCTATAAGATATTTTTACTCTTTTCGTAGTTGGCTCTATTGTATAAGCTACGAAGGTTGGAATATACCATTCAAAGGATCTAATCTCCTGAAGTGGCAATCCTGTATCTGCATCTACTGCTTTAAAGTAAACAACATGTTGTACTTCTCCCTGAGGTATCCCTCCTGGTATACGTGTTCCAACCTCTGGTAATTCCCATTCTTCATCTTGAGATGTATTTATTATTTCCTGAACCTCATCTGTTTTGTCTATCATATCTGCTTCTGCATGAATAATATTTCCACTTAAGGCAATTCCCACACAGAGTGTTAATGCACTTATTTTCCTAAGTTTTTTCATTTTACCAGCTCCTCTAACCTTATGCCTATCCTATTTTACTGCTTAATCTTATGCTCTCTATTCATCTTATCATATCTCCAGTTTTAAAAAACGTTTTTGTGTGAATTTGTATATTTTTTTGTACTGAATTGTTATTTTTTTATGCAAAAATAGGTGAGGCAAAATAATTTTTGCCTCACCTATTTTCTAAAACTATTTAAGATATTTACTTAATTCACCTGTATAGCAAAGTGATAAACGGTGTAACGCTCTTGTACATGCAATATAAAGTAATTGCTGATCTTCTTTTTCATAATAATTTTCTTCATTAACTTCATATACGATTACAGCATCATACTCTAAACCTTTTGCCATATAAACTGGCATAATGAGTACACCTTTTTCAAATCCATCTTCCTCTGGATTAAGTTTACGCAGCTCAATTTTCTTAGCAAGCTTACTATAGACATGATTTACTTCTTTTTGTGACTTACAAATAATAGCAATTGTTTCATAACCATCTTGCTCATATTCTTTGACTTTATCTTCAATCCAATCAAACATTTGTCCCATGTTTTCTTGCTCTGCCACAATTGGTACTTCATCGTGACGTTCAAAAGCAATACTCATATTTTGTGTATCACGTAATTTCTTTGTGAATTGACTGATTTCATAAGATGAACGATAGCTTTTGTTTAAGCTTAATTTAAGTGCTTTCTTAGGTTCTAAAATACGAATCACTTCATCATATAAATCTTCTGTTTCTGACTTCTCTATAGTTTGACCAATATCTCCAAGCACTGTGTATTGGGCATTTTTGAAGATTTCACCTAATATCTTGTATTGTAATGGATAGTAATCTTGGGCTTCATCTATGAGTAACTGTCTAATTTGTGGATAGTGATGTTGATCTTCTATTTTAAGTTTTAAGTATAAAAGTGCCATACCATCTTCGTAATTCGCTAAGTCAGGACGTAAGCTTTTAGCTGTGAAGCTACGGATATTCTCCATATTCTTAGGCATATTTAATCCCTCTACAAGACGATTCCATAATGCTTTATCCTTAAATAACTGCTCATATAATTTAAATACATTTACTTTTGTAAAGCTACGCATTGCTTCTAATGTCTCTTGGCGGTAATTACTGAGTGTATTATTAAGCTGTTCCTCTTCTTTATAATCATAACCGCCTTTTTTACGAAGCTCATTCATCATTTCTTTGCGTTTTGCTTTTTCAAGCTCATTTAACTTTTTCATTAAACCATGTTCGATACGTCCAAGACGTTTACCAATAGCCATTTGAATTGGATTATCTAAGAAATTTTTACGTAGGTCTTCACCTTTTGCAATAAGCTCTCCTGCGTATTTTACATCCCTAAATGTAAGTAATTCATTTTCATAAGCCTCTACTAATCTATCTAATAAACTAATAAATGTGCTTGATCCCTTGAAGCTAATGTTCTCACGAATATGATGACGGTTTTTATGTGTAATCATAAATTCTAACTGACTGCTTCTAGAGCGTAATCTCATACTATTCTTAAAGTACATATCGAAGAAATCTTCCATTGTACTATAGCACACATTATTTTCACCAAGCTCTGGTAATACAGTAGACACATATTCTCCAAATAAGTGGTTAGGCGAAATAATCATTACATTTTCACTGGTTAATCCTTCATTCATGCGTTCATAAAGTAAGAAGGCAATACGATGCATGGCAATAGAAGTTTTCCCACTACCTGCTACCCCTTGTACAATAAGTAAGTCATTATCCACATCCCTAATAATGAGGTCTTGCTCTTTTTGAATTGTTTCAACGATGTTTTTCATATGACTAGAAGCATTGTTTCCTAATGCTTGTTGTAACATTTCATCTGTGATGGTCAGCGCGCAGTCGAAGAAATATTTTAACTCCCCTTTTTCAATCTCATACTGACGTTTTAAGCTTACTTCCCCATTGATCTCACCACAAGGTGCTTTGTAGCTTGCTGGTCCTAATTCACTACGGTAAAACATACTAGCAATAGGCGCTCTCCAGTCATAAACCATTACTTCATAAGTATCATCATTCATAACGTTTTGATAACCAATATAAACTTTCTCTGTATCTTCATCTTCTTCTGTAAAATCAAAACGCCCAAAATAAGGTTTATCTAAAATTCTTTTATATTTTTCAACTTTACCAAGTTTATGTTCATAATGAGATGTTTCAATACGTTCCATTGTGTGATATTGGCTAAGCTCAATATTTCTATCGTAATCATCTACAGCAGGCATTCCCCCCTCGAACATTTCTTTACGAAGGGCTACTAAATTTTCCTTTTGCTCAGCTGCTGCTTTGCCACCAATCTGGATTTGCTCATTTAAAAAGTGTGTTACAGTCTTTAAGTACTGCTGCTCTTGTTCTAGTTGTTTATTATAATCGCTCATTTATTTTCCTCCATTAAAGTCCCTTAAAGGCTATCTTATTATAATAGCATGAGGTACTTTTTTAGGCTAGGACTATCGCCTAAATTCATTTTTCTTAAAGCTAGGCCTATGCCCCGTATAAATATTTTCTATGTCTTGTGCTAAAATCTTATATCCTATTCTTATATTATCACAAGTTAATCACAGTTTTATAAATTTCATATTAACTTATCCACAGCACAGGCCATAATTCACAGAATATTTGTTAATAGTTTTAAATTTTATTCGCTTTTCCACCATTTTAATGCCATATTAAAAGACGATACCTCATTCAAGATATCGCCCTTATAAAATACGTATTCTATTAATACTTTTGAATTAATCCATCAATTTTTTCAAATGCCTTATCCATATACTTCTCTGGTTCTTCTTCATATTGAACAACGCCTTCTACTAAAATTTTCTCAAAATGTGCAATGCCTAAACCTTTAAATAAATCCTTACAATAATTTACGCCATGATTTACCTTCCATTCTATAAAGAAAGGAAAATCTCCACCTGATGTTTGTAAATAAACCATGGTACGCTCTTTATCATTTAGAAGAGGCTCTGGCATTTTTTTCTCATCTTTGAAATTAATAACCTTACCACCTAAACAAACACAGTCAATATACATCTTAAGTCTTGCAGGGAATGTTAAATCCCACATAGGTGTAGCAATAACATACATATCAGCTTTAATAAATTGATCCCCAAGCTCATCTATTCTATCTACTGCTTTCTTATCTTCACTACTTAACTTATCATAAGCTTCTCCAGTTACTAATTTCAGCTCATCACCTAAATAAATAGGCCAAACTTCTGGGATATGACTCTGATATAAATTAAGTTCTTCTAGTTGATACTCTGGATGTCTTTTTAAAAAATTCGTCACAAAATAACGTCCTAGCTTCTTACTAATAGAATCATCTTCTTTAGAAGGACTAGCTGTAATATATAAAAGTGTCTTCATAAGGATGCCTCTTTCTTGCATTTTCTCCTTATTATCTACAGACACATTACTTTTTATGCTTATTTTATAAATTTATTTCTTCATTTTATGTATAGCCTCTTCCACTGAAATACACTCAGCATATCGCCCCTGCCACATATGTTCATTGTGATACTTATAACTTTGTGCTCCAGTCATAAAAGCATTATCTACTGTAGTATTTGCAAAAGCTGGTACAATCATCTTAAAGCCATGTTCAAAGCCACATTTAATCGTAGCATCCATACAATAATCCGTTTGAAGCCCTACCACAATAATCTCTTTTTCATTCTTATCCTTTAAATATTCTAAAAGGCCAGTATCTCTAAAAGCACTATTTACATACTTATCAAATATTTGCTCTCCATTCTTGGGTGCAAATGCCTCATAAATCTCAAATCCTGCATTTCCTACAGTTAATTCTTCTCCTACACCATCATCATGACGTACATAAACGACTTCTATCTCATTTTTTCTAGCTTCACTAATTAAAGTCTTCACATTGCTTACAAACTGATCAAATGCATATAACTTTTCATTCACAATTAACTTCTGGGTGTCTACTACTAATAAAATCATTAAATCTCCTCCAAGTAACTATCTGCTTCTATGTATTGCCCCTTATAAGGCGTATTTCAAATATATTATACACCTATATGCCTAACCTTTTTGATTTCTTCATGACTATACTATATTATTAATACACAAAGATATTTTATAAACTACATAGATTATATGGAGAAACATACATGAAAAAATATGAATATAACTTTATAAAAGTCCCAGTAAAACCTGGATTTAAAGCACATTCAGATGATGCTTTTAATGCATGTAAAGAAATCATCATCCAAGAAGCTGCAAAGGGCTGGCGCCTCAAACAAATCTTAGCACCTTTCAATGAAAAAACAGGAGTCTATCGCGCAGATAGTTATGAAATCATTTTGCAATGTATGTCAATGACTTAGAAAAAACACCTACAAGAACAGGTTTCATCCACCTCGCTTTCAGCGTAGGCAGCAAAGAAAAAGTAGATGAGCTCACATCCACATTAAAAGCTGATGGCTACTACGAAAGCTGCATCATTGGCATTGAAGGCAATCAAATTGAAATCACCATTTAAACTTAGTACACTCAACATAAATGTTCAAGTAGGTTATTACTTACATATATTACATCTCGCGATAGGGGTTATATTTTTAATTAAGGTGGTACACCTTTTGACTAGTAGGGTGGTACATTTTTTGTTTTTACCCAAACCTTTCCTCCTATATATGTCCTATTCCTACAACTCATTATCTCTATTTTAATCCTCTTTCTTCTATAAACATATCTCCCGTTGCCTACAGAAACTATTCTTACTAACTTTCCCTTTAAACTTACCTTCACTCAAATCAAAAAAATCCTAGAATACAAGGCTTTATCTGCTTATATTCTAGGACCTTTATTATTAATGTTACTTATACTTCTATATACTCTTTAAATTCTTGATATAAATAATCAATATCTTTAATAATCTGCCTTTTAAACGCAGTAAATGCAGATTTTACATTAAGCCCTTTTCGAATATTTCTTTTTAAATATTCCTTTTCATCTTCTTCAAGTTCATCATCATCATATTTATTTAACCACATTATAAATTGATTTAAATCTTTTACTAAATCATTCTTTATATTTATTGCCTCTATATCTTTTATAGCAGTCTTCCCATTATATACATAGTTTAATAGCTCAACTGTATTATGAGTCTTTTCACTATCTACGCATGCCCTTATTTCAACCTGAGCCCTTTTATGTAGTATTGGCATGCCATAGTGTATAGACTTTTCAACATCTTCTTCTGGATTTCCAGGATCTAAGATATTATCATACTTAGAAAGTTTAAGATTATTACAATGTCCACAAGCATAATATAAATTATTCCAATCAAACATCAATTCTCTATTACTTCCTTTGTGTGGCTTAAAGTGTTCAATGTTAATACTCTTTATATTTTTTTGCTCACATATATAACATTTATCATGAAACTCTTGTTTTAGTGCATTTACAACTTCCGGTATATTATATGTCCCATTAGGTTTATTCTTTTCTTCTGCTAATTTCGTTAGCACCTCTTCTGAGGGGACTTGCTTAGTAAAATTGATCATTTATATCCCCTCCTAATGCTTGTTTCGTAATTTATTTTTTCTTACAAGTTCTATATTATTAAATGCCAACACTACTTCCGGTGCTAAATCAGGTGAAAGTGTTTTTAAATAACTTCTTAACTCATATTCCTCATCTATTTCTTCTTCACTTTTATCTTGTTTTTCTACAAGTGCATTATATCTTTCTAATTTAGCCTTTATCTTCTCTGAATACTGATTTATATCAAAATATCCTTCAACAATTCCTTCATAGGCAATACCTGATAAATCTTCCACTGCTTGTTTTTTCTCTAAGTCATATATTACAACATTATCTATTGAATTAATAATAAATGGGGAGTGTGTACTAATAATAAATTGTATATTAGGGAAAAACTCAGTTAAAAATGGTAGTATCTTCTTTTGTAATCCAATGTGTAAATGATTTTCTAACTCATCAATTAATACAATCCCTTCAATATCATAGGCTTGTTTATGATGCTTTTCCATTCTTAAGATTAAGTTAATCACAATATCTAAAACAGCTGAATACCCGTCTGATAATTCATTAAAACCATAGTCCTCTCTATTATCTTGACTAATCTTAAAGTTTAATTCTCTATAATAAAATTTCAGCTTTATGCTTTCATCCTCAAATAACTTACGAAGGGCCATTTCAAAGCGATCAAACCACTCTTGAATCTTATTAACCTCTTCCATATCATCTTCATTTCGCGCAAACGATTGTTGTGTTTTTAAATATACAAGATAATTTAAAAATATATTTCCGATGTTTTTTTGTATATCATATTTATCTTGTAGCTGTATTTTAGGTACACTCTCAGGTATATCAATCTTTGCATTTCTTGTAGCATTAAAATAGGCTAATACAAATTCTCCTTTATCATACTTTTCTTTAATATTTTCATCTTCACAAAATACTACTTGAATCCCATCTCTATATCTTTGTATAAGTTCAGTGTAGTGCTCAATCATTTTTTGACAGGCATCAAGCTCTCCTTTTTTTCTCCAGTCATTAGATTCTGTCTCTATTAACTTTTCTTGTCTTTCTTTTTGACGCTGTAATTCATTAGGCCACGTTACATTTAAGTAAGTTAAATCACTATCGCAAATAACTTGCAAGTATTGCCTTATCTTTCTTAATAAAGTAGTTTTCCCGGAACCATTTTTTCCTGTTATAATCAGATGTCTTTTTTCATCATCTGTTATATCTATCGTTAAATCATGTAGATGTTTTGCTTTATCTATACGTATCTGTTTAATAAAATTTCCCACATTTATCCTCCTTTTATTTCTCATTATAACCATTAATAATAGTATTATAACACACGAAAACACCCACAAAAAAAGCTTTTACCACATCGCCTGATAGCAACGCTTCAGCCACTCTTCACGTCCTCCCTGGTTTAACTAAAAAAGAGTCCCGGGGATGAGCACTGGCTATGCTACCTCTGGAGTAATCTGTTGATAGTCTTAGTGAAGATATGTCAAAAGGTTTTAGCGCATTGTTTGAACGTAGTTTTCAACTCACTTCCACACAAAGTCCTTTCTATCCACCCTCGCTGCCGCAGAGTTTAACTATAAAGAAAGCCCTGTGATGAGGGGATCATATGCTACCTCTGAAGTAATTCCTATGAAAACCTCAATGCCTTGAAGTTTAAAAAAGCTCACCTTAACTAGAGATCTTTAGGTAATATTTTTAAAGACCTTTAATTAAGGTGAGCTAGTTGTATTAGGCATTAAACTATCTTTTGAATGTTATAACCTGATTTCTGTAATTCCTTGATTAATCTTTGAGTTCTTTGTGTTTCTTTTTTCTTGAGATAATCATAGTTTCGCTCTTCATATTTCTTTTTATTTTTCAACAACGTATAACACAATCTAAGCTGATAATGAGCAATCGCTACGATTGCTTTTTGTTTTCCCATACGACTTACCATATTCCAGTATTTTTTATTGCAATAACTTCCCTTTTTCATACTTGCAGCCCAGGCACATTGACAGAGTACACATAATAACCACTTATTCCCTTTTACGATTTTGCTACTTTTTTTTTTACCAGCACTTTCATTATTTCCAGGACTTACACCTGCCCACGAGCTTATACTGCTAGCACTAGGGAATTGTGTCATGTCCGTACCTATTTCAGCAATAATTACTGAAGCTGATTTAACATCTATACCTGGAATTGATGTTAATATTTCTAAACTTTCTTGATGTTCTTCAAGTGCTTCTTCGATTTGAGATTCTATCTCCTCGATTTGACTCTGAATAAATAAAATATGGTCATAGTGTACTTTAAGCATTTTTCGGTGAAATGTTCGAATTCTGCCATTGATTGCTTCATAAAACTCATCGGGTTTAGCTTTTAAACTTGCACCTATTGCACCAGTATAAATACTGTTTACAAAAGCCCAATCAAGTGGTTCGTTATTCATAATTCTTAATAAAACTTTAGTTCCAGTAACACAAAAGATATCTGATAAAACACTAGAAAGCTTAATGTTCGCATCTTGAAGTGTCTTATGGATATGATTCATTTCTTTATTTAAATCACCACATAGACGTCGCCTATATCTTGTAAGATATCGTAAATCTCTGATTTCTGTACTAGGAATAAAGCTTTTATCTATTAAGCCACATCTTAAAAGTTTCGCAATCCATTCTGCATCCTTAATATCTGTTTTTCTACCTGGTAAGTTCTTTATATTATGTGCATTTGCAATAATAATGTTAAACCCGCCTGATTCTAAGATGTTCCAGACGGGTTTCCAATAGACACCTGTGCTTTCCATAGCAACATGTGTACAACCTTTTTCAGTTAAATAATCTAGTAATTCTAACAAGCTTTTAGTTGTTGTTGAAAACTCTTTGATTTCTTTTTTTGGTGTGCGGTCAAGTTCACCACTTAATACACAAGCAACTATTGTATTAAGATGAATATCTAAACCAGCACATGTTTTAATAATAGCGTCCATAAATATACTCTTTTCTTTTTAAGGTATTGAGTAGATTTATAACAACTGTCTCTTATAAATTTTCCTATACGTACTCATCAGTACAATACCTTGTTCTTTTACAGTCGTTATGCTTAGTTTTGTTGACGGATTATTAATTCCATTATTACTACAAGCAACAAAATCTACTCTTTAAGAGTATTGCCAGTAGTAGAAAAAAGTTTTCATTATAGCTTGTGAATTACGAGCTTCATATGGGTTTTGTTGATACTCTTAGTGAAGATAATTAAAGCGTTTTTAGGTCGAGTGTCCGAGCGAAGCGAGTTTTCGACCGCCCATTTAATTATCGAACTTAGAGTATCACAAATTACGTAAGGTGTAGCTATGAGACCCTCATCACAGGGCGAGCCTTTTAGTTACTCCAACTCAAAGGCACCTGTATAGAGTTGATAGTACTTACCATGTTTTGCGATAAGTTCTTCATGGTTACCTTTTTCGATAATTCTACCTTGTTCAAGTACCATGATATCATCTGAGTTTTTAACTGTTGAAAGTCTGTGCGCAATTACAAATACTGTACGCCCTTTCATTAAAGCATCCATCCCTCTTTGAACGATTGCTTCTGTACGTGTATCAATACTTGACGTTGCTTCGTCGAGGATCATTACTGGTGGATCGGCAACTGCTGCTCTAGCGATAGAGATAAGTTGTCTTTGTCCTTGTGATAATCCTGAACCATCTCCAGAAAGAACTGTGTTATAGCCTTCTGGAAGTCTAGTAATGAAGTCATGAGCATTAGCAAGTTTCGCTGCATTAATACATTCTTCATCTGTTGCATCCATTTTACCGTAACGGATGTTTTCCATAACTGTTCCTGTGAAGAGGTTAACTTCTTGAAGTACTACCCCTAATGAACGACGTAAATCATCTTTTTTAATTTTGTTGATGTTAATCCCATCGTAACGGATTTTACCATCAGCAATATCATAGAAACGATTAATAAGATTTGTAATAGTTGTTTTACCAGCTCCTGTAGAACCTACGAAAGCAACTTTTTCACCTGGAAGTGCTTCAAGAGAAATATCGTGAAGTACGATTTTGTTTTCTACATATCCGAAGTCTACTTCATTAAGTGTAACATCCCCTTCAAGTTTTGTATAAGTGATACTGCCATCACCATGTGGATGTTTCCACGCCCAGATACCTGTATGTTCTGGTGTTTCTACTAAGTTTTCGCCTTCGTATTTGGCGTTAACTAATGTTACATATCCTTCATCTGTTTCTGGTGCTTCATCCATTACTTCGAAGATACGTTTTGCCCCTGCAAGTGCCATAACAATAGCATTGATTTGTTGTGATACTTGACCGATAGGCATTGTGAAACTTCTGCTAAGTTGTAAGAAAGCAATAAGACCACCAATTGTAAGTCCACCTACACCTTTAAGTGTAAGGAATCCTCCTAGTGTGGCAATTAAAACGAACTGTAAGTTTCCAAGGTTAGCCATGATAGGCATAAGGATATTTGCAAAGCTATTAGCCTGTGTTGCATTATCGCAAAGTTCTTCATTTAATTTATCAAAGTCTTGTTTTGCTTTTTCTTCATGACAGAATACTTTTACAACCTTTTGTCCATGGATCATTTCTTCAATGAAACCATTTAATTTACCAATTGATTGTTGTTGTTTCATAAAGTATTTCGCACTATTTCCACCAATTTTCTTAGTCACTTGCATCATTAAAAATACAAAAAAGATAACGAAAATTGTTAAGTAGATACTTGTATATACCATCGCACAGAATACTGATACGATGGTAATAACAGATGAGAATACTTGAGGAATACTTTGTGAAAGCATTTGTCTTAATGTATCTGTATCATTTGTATAGTAACTCATGATATCCCCATGTGTATGTGTATCAAAGTAACGAATAGGGAGTTTTTGCATATGTGCAAACATTTTATCACGAATTTCTTTTAAAATACCTTGTGCAATAAATACCATTAAATAGTTATAAAGGTAAGTTGAAACTACACCTACCATGTAGATGCCTGCCATGATTAAAATAGCTCTTAATAAACCATCAAATACAGGATTTGCTTCTAATAATAAAGGTGCAATATAGCTATCAATAAGTGTTTTTAAGAACATTGAACTTGCTACACCTACTAAGGCACTTATTAAAATACACACAAGTACTGTGATAAATTGAAGTTTATAACCACCAAGGTAACCTAATAAACGTTTCATTGTTGCCTTATCTGGTTTTTGTTTTGGACCAAATCCTTTTGGGCCTGGACCTCTCATAGGACCTCTACTCATGATCTTCACCTCCCTTAGTTTGTGAAGTATAAACCTCTTGGTAAATTGCATTAGATGCTAATAATTCTTCATGTGTACCTACTGCATCTACTTTACCATTGTCAAGAACGATAATTTTATCTGCATGTTCAATAGAAGAAATACGTTGTGCAATAATAATTTTAGTTGTATCTGGGATTTCTTCTGCAAACGCCTTACGAATAAGTGCATCTGTTTTTGTATCTACAGCACTTGTAGAGTCATCTAAAATAAGAATTTTAGGTTTTTTAAGAAGTGCTCTTGCGATACAAAGTCTTTGTTTTTGACCACCTGATACGTTAGTTCCACCTTGCTCAATATATGTAGCATAACCTTCTGGGAAAGTAGATACGAAATCATGAGCTTGTGCAAGTTTACATACATGAATTAATTCTTCGTCAGTAGCGTTTTCATTACCCCAACGTAAGTTTTCTTTAATAGTTCCTGAGAATAGTACATTCTTTTGAAGTACCATAGCTACTTCATTACGAAGTGATTCGATATCATAATTTCTAACGTCTATACCGCCAACAGTGACTTTACCTTCTGTGACATCATATAAACGTGGGATAAGTTGTACGAAACTAGATTTTGAACTACCAGTACCACCAATGATCCCAATTGTTTCACCAGATTTGATATCAATATTCACATTGCTAAGACATAATTTGTCTGCACGTTTTGCATAACTAAAGTTAACATTTTCAAATGTAATGCTACCATCTTTTACTTCTTTAATAGGATTTGCACCATTTGTTAAGTCACTTTGTTCATCTAAGATTTCTACAATTCTTTTAGCTGATGCTTCAGAAATAATAATCATAACGAATACCATTGAAAGCATCATAAGTCCCATTAAGATTTGCATTGCATAAGTAATAAGACTCATAAGCTCACCAGTTGTAAGCTCACCACCCACGATTAATCTTGCACCAAACCACGAGATTAAAATCATACATAAATACATTGAAAATTGCATAAGTGGACCATTGAAAGCAATAGTCTTCTCAGCTCTTGTAAAGTCTGTATAAATCTCTTTTGAGATATCTGTGAATTTCTTTTCTTCTACATCTTCTCTAACGAAAGATTTAACAACGCGGATTCCGTGTAAGTTTTCTTGTACAACGTTATTTAACTTATCATATGTACGGAATACTTTTTCAAAGATTGGGTGAACTTTGTAAACAATAAAGAATAAACCGCCACCTAAAATTGGAATAGTGATTAAGAAGATACATGCTAGCTTTGCACTAATTGTAAATGCCATTGCTAATGAAAAAATTAAAATCATTGGTGCACGTACCGCAATTCTTATAATCATCTGATATGAATTTTGTACGTTTGTAACGTCCGTTGTTAAACGTGTTACAATACTTGCGCTTGAAAATTTATCAATATTTGAGAATGAGAAGTTTTGTACATTATAGTACATGTCGTGTCTTAAGTTCTTTGCAAAACCTGCTGATGCAATCGCCGCAAATCTTCCTGAAAGAGCACCAAAACTTAAGGACATAACACATGATATTGCTAAAATAATTCCCATTTTAGCAATGTATCCCATATCACCTTGATCAATTCCTTTATCAATAAGCTGAGCCATTAATATTGGAATGATTACTTCCATGGTAACTTCTAAAACCATGAATAGCGGCGTTAAAAGCGATGCTTTTTTGTACTCTCTGATACAGCCTGCTAATTTTTTAATCATAGCGACCTCCTTATATTATATTTAATTATTTGTTAGCCCATAAACCGTCAGCCTAATAACAATTGCTCCATTAAATAAAGTGGCTCTCCCACTTTTATCAGATAACTTATTCTAGATTTTTCTTAAGCTTATCTATGATTTCAAGGAACATTTGTATTTCTTCTTCTTTAAGGCCTGCTACTAACTTTCGTTCAAAAGCATCTATTTCAAGATTAATTTGTTCTTGAATCTTGATAGCTTTCTCTGTAAGTTCCAGTTTCTTAAGTCTCGCATCATGAGCTACTGGGCAGCGAACAATAAGGCCATTCTTCTCCATACGCTGTAATATTGCTGTAGCTGTAGAACGTCTAATAGAAAATTTTTCTTCTATATCCTTCTGATACACATCTTGATCTTGATGATCATAAATATAACCAATCATCCAGCAGTGTGTTCCCGTTACGCTTTCTACAGCCTTTAAAGCTGGTAAATTACCTATATTTCTTCTAATTAAGTTAGATATCGTACGGATTTCAAATCCTACATCTCCTTTCACCTTGCCCTCACCTCCTATGCTAAAACTTAATTGTTAGTTTGCTAACATATTATATTAAAAAATAGAATTACAGTCAATCTTAAAAAGTGGAAAATTTACCTTACGGGTTTAGAGGGGTGGTGGGCAGCTACTCCTTCCGTAAATTGTGAGGTTCTAAGCTTGTGAAGTAAAGAAACGGCGTGAACTCGCAGCACGGTGAAGCATGTGCTGCTTCAAACAGCACGCCTAAAACCTCTTTACTTCTCTTCGCTAAGAACCTCAACAATTTACTCCACAGGTAGCTTTCCCACCACCCCTCTAAACCCTTAGGATATTTTACTTTTTAAGATTTCCTTTTGGGCGTGGAAAGAAGGCTGACAAGAGGTTACGGATTTTTACTTTTTAAAATCTCTTACTATGGGTGGAAAATTTGCCTTACGGGTTTAGAGGGGCGATGGGCAGCTACTCCTTCCATAAATTGTGAGGTTCTAAGCTTGTGAAGTAAAGAAACGGCGTAGAAGGAAGGCTAGCAATGGGTTAAAGATATTGAGTATAAGGAGAAAAAAAGAAGCCATGATTGTTAACACTCATGACTTCTTTTACTATCTACACTTGTTATAGTATTGATCTACTTTTAAAGCGCCTTATTAAAACTTGTTTTTAGCTGAGGTCAGCGATGTCTCTTAGTTCGATGATTGTGCCTTCTGGGGCGATTACTTTACTAAGGGCTGAGCCTTCTACTTCATAAATAGGGCCTCCGTGTTTTTCTTTGAAGTTGTTATAACCTAGCGCCTGAATTCTAGCAACTTCGGCTTTTACATCTTCTACTAGGAAACACATATGCACTAAGCCTTCTGACTTACTGCTTGGCTTTGTGAGGCTTTCACCTTCTTTACCTGTTTGAAGTTCGATCATAAAGTCCTCTAGTTTTAACCACGTATTGAAACTACGTTTATGAAAATTAGGTGATTCCTTTACCATTTCAAATCCCATAATATTCATATAAAAATCTAAAGATGCTTTGTAATCATCTGTTTGTATGCACACATGATGTATTTTTCTCATTTCATTAATCCTTCTACTTTTTAATTATTTATGCTTAATATGCGTCTAATATTTATTTAGCATTTGTTCCATATCAGTCTAGTGTCCCCTGTGCTTTTGCTTCTTTTTTTCTTGTTTCAGCTCAAACTTGAGGGCCTTTTCTGCTTCTTTCTCTGCTCTACTTATGCTTTTATGTTGCAGCTTACCTGCTTCATGCTGGGCCTTTAAAGCTTGTTGTGCTTTGGTTCCAATTCCCTTTTCACGAACTTGCTTCTTCACCTCTCGCTGCATTCTTTTTGGGTTAATTGTTTTCTTATTTTTGAGGCCGCCTATCCCCTTTACTTCCTGAGGATAAAGTGTATTCCATGTCTTTAGAACTACTTCATAAACCTCATTTGCTTTAGGTTCACTGCCAAAGGTAAATTTGTAAGCCTTATAGCAGCCTTCTTCTTGCCATTCATAAATGCCTCTCCAAAAAGGCGCCTCAAAAAATACAGTTAAACTAATGCTTACTTGTGCCTGTATCATATTTTGTTTCCTCCTTTTAATAAGGAAGCTTCTACTTTTATATTTATAAAAGTTTCTTATATTTATAAAAGTTCCACTTCACCTTTTATTTACAAAGAAGGGACAACCAAAGGAGGCAGGTTACTTACAGCGCTTGCTGCGTCTGGACTACCAACCAGAACTGTGGTTTTATCTTTGCTTAATTTCATTTTAGCCTTATCTTCAATAACGTCAAGACTATTTTTCAGGCCTTTTTCCTTTTTCAGTAATTCTCTGCTAAACACTGGTATTTCATTTTATATGTTTCACTCTTTTTCGACAGTTCATGTCATTTTTTAATACATCTTATGCATTTTATCTGATATTATTTTTGATTCTATTATATTTTTATAATTAGAATAGAATTACTTAACTGGGGAGGAATCTTATGAAAAACGTTGGCATCATGAAGAAAGTCCTAACTTTCTTTGTTTCAAGCATAATTATTTCAGCTTGTATTATTGGCATTTTAACTTACTTTACTTCTAAAACTTTATTAAAAAACAATACCCAACTAGCTAGCACACAAACTTTACAAGAAAGCCAAACTGGCCTTGAAACTTACTTAAAGTCACTTAGTCAACAAGTCGACTTATTAACACGTAAAAATGAATTAAAACGTCTAGAAAATCCAGATTTAATAGAAGAAAATCTGAAAGCAACAGAAGATTCTTTAACCGCTGCTTTAAAAGTAACTCCAGGTGCAACTTGTAGTTACTATGTAACAGTTAATGGACGTAAAGTAGCTGTTACACCTTATGAAGAAAATGGTAAGAGAAAGTTTAAAAAAATATTAGCGGAACATGAAGATCATACAAAAGAAGCTTGGTATATGGATGCCCTAAAAAATATAGAACGTAATGGCATCTTTTCAAATTTTACGCAGCCATACTTCTCAGCTGCTAATGGCACATACGTTATTACAGTCAGCCAATGCGTTAAATCTAATGAACAAGTTGTAGGTGTTGTAGCCATTGATATTGCCTTTACTGAGCTTACTGAGTTTATTAATAATATTAAACTCCTTAATACCGGTTGTGTTTATCTTACCAATGCACAAGGTAATGTTTTAGTTGCACCACCAGCTGCTAAATTAGACCTTACTACTTTTAATACATTGCCACTATGGTCAAATTTAAGTGCAAAAGATGCCATAAGTTTTGAGGCAACTATTGAAGATAATAAATATTATGTTACAAGCCTTGTAGATCCTTTAACGCAGTGGAAATTAATTGGGTTAATTAATGAGGAGGAACTTACTTCTAGCTTAAATATTTTATTTAAACGTACATTAGTCGTAAGCTTGTTTGCTGTTCTTGTAAGCTGCCTTATGGTTATTCCAATGGTACGTAGTATCAAAAAAAGATTTAATCGCTTAAGTGATATGATTAAGGCTGTTTCTAAAGGAGATTTCACAATCCCCCCTGTTATAGATGGTGCTGATGAGTTCCATAAATTAAGTGTTCTTATTAATGAAATGATTAAAAACACAGCTAAGCTTATTCAAAACGTTGATGTAACCGCTACAACTCTTGTAGCTACTTCTCAAGATATTGCTACAATTATGGACCAAACTCAAGATACATCTACTAATGTAAAAGTAGCTATCGAAGAAATTTCTACAGGTACACAGCACCAAGCTGAAAGTTTACAAGATATTAATTTACAAGTTGATACATTAGCTAAACAACTTGAAGAAACTAAAAATTATACTTCTGATGTAAAACAAATGTCTACTGAAACACAATCCCTTAGTAATAACGGCTTAAGCATGCTTAAAAAGCTCAGCGAAAAATCTAAGCTTTCACAAGGAAGTTCCATGACTGCTTACAACGTTTTTAAAGAGATGAATGAAAGTATTAATAAAATAAACTTTATATCTGATGCAATTATTGGCATTACCAATCAAACAAGCCTCCTTGCTTTAAATGCCAGCATTGAAGCTGCTCGTGCAGGTGAAAGTGGCAAGGGCTTCGCCGTTGTAGCCGAAGAAATCCGTAAACTCTCTGAAGCCTCTAAAGAATCTACTGATGAAATTAAAGCCATCGTAGATGAAATTCATCACAATGCACTTCAAGCACATACTTCTCTTGAAGAAAGCAACACTCTTCAAGAACAACAATCTTTAGCCATCATAGAGACAGAAAATGTATTCCATAACATTCTAGACTCTGTGGACAAGCTTATTAAAAACATTTATGAAATCGACCAACTCAACCTTAATATGGTCTCTAATAAAAACACCGTTATTGAAAATATGGATGAGATGGCAGCTATCTCAGAGGAAACAGCTTCTTCTTCACAGGAAGTTACTGCCTCTGCCGAAGAAGTGACTGCTTCTATGGCACAGCTTGCCGTCCATACGACTAAATTAACAAATCTTGCAGATACCCTAAAAGGGGATTTACAATTCTTTAACTTAGAATAACCTAGCTAACTCCAATCTTATATATATCTATTAATAAAGAGGTATTGTAAAATTTCATTTTGCAACACCTCTTTTCCCTTTACTTTTACCTAAAATTTATCTTATAACTTCCGTACTTTTTACATTTTTTTATCTTTATATATATGTTAAAATTATAATATTATATATTTTATAAAATATTCCAAATCAATAAAGGGGGGTATATCATGAAAAATATTAGTATTATGCAAAAATTTACTGCTTTTTTTGTCTTAAGCCTTATGGTTTCTGCCTCAATTATAGGCCTACTTACTTATTCCACTTCTAAATCACTACTCAAAAATAATACCCAACTAGCTAGTGTCCAAACATTACAAGAAAGCAAAAATGGTTTTGAAATCTATTTAAACTCACTCTATCAACAAGTTAACTTGTTAACCCAAAAAAGTGAAATTCAACATCTTGAAGATCCTAACTTAGTAGAAGCTAATGTCAAAATCGCCGAAGACTCTTTAGAAGCTGCCCTTAAAGCCCTTCCAGGTGCTGTACGCTGTGCCTATGTTACAGCGCAAGGTAGATTACTGGCAGCAGATGCTTATAAAGAAGGCAATACTACAAAATATAAAAAAACATTAAAAGAAAATGTAAATAGTTCTTATGAAACTTGGTACGTAGATGCTGTAAATAATGCAGACAATGATAGTAACATTGCTAGCTGTACAGACCCTTACCTTTCAACAACTTATGGTAACAAAGTCATTACAGTAAGCCGCGCGGTAAAAGTTGATGGTCAAGTAGCTGGTGTAGTAGCTCTTGATATTGACTTTAACGATTTCACTGCACTCTTTAATAATATAAAATTACTCAATACAGGTTGTGTCTATCTCGTAAATAGCTCAGGTAGCATCTTAGTTACACCACCTAAAAAAGACTTAGAACTTGTGGGCTTTAGCATGCTACCATTCTGGTCAGATTTAAGTGCAGATGAAACTGTCAGTTTAACAGCAACACTTCACAATAACAACTATTACATTACAAGTCTTACAGAACCTACTACAGGTTGGAAACTCATTGGCATGCTCAATGAAAATGAAATCACTTCAAGTTTAAACAAACTTTCTATAAGTACATTCATTGTAAGTGTATTAGCTGTTATTATTAGCTTCATCTTAATTATTCCAATTCTCAAATCTATCAAAAAGAAATTTAATCGCTTAGGTCATATGATTAATCAAGTGGCTGAAGGTAATTTCACACCACAACCTATCATTGGTGGTCATGATGAATTCCACACCTTAAGTGTCCATATTAATGATATGATTACTAATATTTCTAGCTTAATTTACAATGTAGATCATACAGCTCAAGCTGTTTTCAATACTTGCGAAGAACTTGGGGACATTATGACACATACACATGATGTTTCAAATAATGTAAAAGTTGCCATCACTGAAATCTCTACAGGTACAACTCAGCAAGCCGAAAGCCTTCAAGACATTAATGTACAAGTCGAAAGTCTCGCCAAACAATTAGAAGCAACTAAGAGGCATACTTTAGATGTAAAAGAAATGTCTACAGAAACACAAGCACTTAGTAACAACGGTTTAACTATGCTCCATACTTTAAATGAAGCTTCAACTCACTCTCAAGAAATCTCTCTTACAGCTTACAACTTCTTTAAAGAAATGACCGAAAGCATTCATAAAATCAGCTTCATATCTGATGCCATTATTGGCATTACTAATCAAACAAGCCTTCTTTCTTTAAATGCGAGTATCGAAGCTGCTCGTGCTGGTGAAAGTGGTAGAGGCTTCGCCGTAGTAGCTGAAGAAATCCGTAAACTCTCTGAGGCTTCTAAACAATCAACTGACGAAATCAAAGCCATCGTAGATGAGATTTATCACAAAGCTGAACAAGCCAACACTTCTCTCGAAGAAAGCAACGCCCTTCAAGAAGAACAGGCTACAGCTATCTTAGAAACAGAAACTGTATTCCACAACATTCTTGCTTCTGTTGAAACCCTTATTACAAAGATTTATGAAATTGACCACTTAAATAGCCAAATGATTCAAAGCAAAAACATCGTTATTGAAAACATGGATGAAATCGCAGCCATATCAGAAGAAACGGCTTCTTCTTCCCAAGAAGTTACAGCTTCCTCAGAAGAAGTTGCTACTTCTATGGATAGCCTTGCAAATCAAATCCAACAACTCACTAGTGCTGCTGAAGTCCTTAAGCAAAATCTTACATACTTCCATTTAGAAGAACAAAACAACCTAGCAGACTTAGCCACTCAAGAATACTTAGCCATCCAAAAAAGTCTAGATGCACAAACAAATATAGCTTCACAAGAAAAACATTCTGCTTAAAAAACAAAGAGGATGCCCGCCGGCATCCTCTTAACATTTATATATAAGTATATTAGCTTTTTCCTTCTTTTTTCCTTAGGGTTATCTAAATAAGTGTGGGAGTACTCGTCACTACTATTCTACCTCTGAAGTAATTTCCTGATATTCTTAGTGAAGATAAGTAAAGAGCTTTTAGGTGTGCTGTCTGAACGCAGCGTTAGCGGAGTGAGTTCACACCGTTTCTTTACTTATCAAACTTAGAATATCATAAATTACGGAAGGTGTAGATAGTAGTGACGAGTACTCCCACTATCTATTTTGCGCCCCCTCCTTTTTTTATTTATGTGTAATAATCGCATCAATTAATCCATACTCTTTTGCTTCCTCAGCTGTCATAAAGTTATCACGTTCTGTATCTCTTAAAACTTCTTCTACTGTCTTGCCACAGTTCTCAGCTAAAATACGTGTTAAACGTTCCTTAGTTTTCATCATATTTCTAGCTGCAATCTCAATGTCTGTAGCTTGCCCTTGAATCCCACTTGATAAAGGCTGATGAATCATAATCTCTGCATTAGGCAGTGCATAACGTTTCCCCTTAGTCCCACCAGCTAATAAAAATGCTCCAAAGCTAGCAGCCATCCCCATACAAATCGTAGACACATCACATTTAATAAGCTGCATCGTATCGTAAATGGCATACCCAGCCGTTACAGAACCACCAGGACTATTGATATATAAACAAATATCCTTATCAGGATCTTCTGCCTCTAAAAATAATAACTGACTCACAACAGACTGAGCTACTTCATCAGTTACCTCATCTCCTAAAATAATAATTCTATCTGCAAGCAATCTGGAATAAATATCATAACTTCTCTCACCCTTAGAAGTTTGCTCCACTACATATGGTACATACGCCATTGCTGTCCCTCCTTATAAATATGATA
>OOCW01000954.1_pt1 | contig 23606 bp, 21 predicted proteins | sample 1671201 | NCBI WGS metagenome assembly OOCW01 (sample SAMN06348132, study PRJEB24527) | human gut metagenome | biome: human gut; feature: ankylosing spondylitis patient; material: feces | host: Homo sapiens | place: China | collected 2015-10
GATAAAAAATAGACGTTCACATCGAGTTTGGAAAACTGTTGGAATTGTACTTTTACTGTGTGTAATTTTTAATATTGGATTAGTAGTACTAAATTATGCTGCCTTCGATAGTTTTGAAAATAAGACAAGTGTAGAAGTAAATCGTATAGATGAATAATAAAAATGAGGTATGGAAAGTGAACTATACCTCATTTTTTAATTCTAAGGAAATTATATGTATTTTAATAAAACGACAATTCCAGGAATTGTTTCGAGATATTTTTGTAAAATACGCAAGAATTTATCTACATATTCAGACTTATAATTTATATGTTGAATATAATAATAAATACGATCAGGTGGAGCTTCTTCAAGTTCAGAGATTTGAAGATTTTTATTATTTTTAACAAGCCAATTTCCGATACTAAAAGGGACGATAGCCCAGCTATTTTTTATTTGTAAAAAATCATCTAAAATCGACATTTTATCGACTATGATTAACGACTTTGATGTAGTACCAAACCAATAATTATGCCATTTATCAAATTCAGGATTCCATGGCAATCTAATCTCCCATTTACAATCTAAATTTGATGGGTGGACTACATTTGGATAATTATTTTCCGTATTAGATATAAAACACATTTTCTCACTAAAAATAGGGACAGTTTTTACATCTTTGCTATACATATCATTTGATATAAAGCCCAAGTTTACAAGCTTATTTTCAACATATTTATAACTATCTTGTGAGTGTAGATTGTGAATAACAAGATGTATATGGTTATTTTCTTCTATAAATGTTTTGTAAACTTTTGATAAAATATATGAGTTTATGCTATCTATTGCTGAAATATGAAACATGGTATTTTTAGATATCGGGGAGATATCCTTTGTCTCGAGCCAAAGTTCCTTCCACTTTTCTGCGATTAATACAAATGCCTCACCTTGAGGTGTAAGCGTAATATTTCTAACTCCCTTTTGTCTAATAAATAATTTATATTGCAATTCACTTTCTAGTGATTTTATCCTTCTGCTTAGGGCAGGTTGGCTTATATATAAAATTTCGGCTGCCTTTGTAATGCTACCGTATTTTACGATATTTAAAAAAGCATCTATTTCTAATTCCGTCATAAATTCACCTCCATAAAATATAACATATACTTTATATTATAACGCTTAAATATGCATTATATAAAAGTATAATTTAGTGCTACAATTTAATAAAGAAAAAGTTAGAAAGGGGATAGAGTGGTGGAACAAGCGTATGATTTAACAGAAGGTAATATAAAAAGACAATTAATATATCTTTCTATACCACTTTTAATAGGAAATATTTTTCAACAATTTTATAACACTATAGACAGTATTATAGTGGGAACTTATGTAGGGCATGATGCATTTGCGGCCATAGGTATTGCAGGAACTATTATGAACTTATTCATATTTATTATAATAGGATGTTGCACAGGTATATCTATTATAACTGCTCAGTTATATGGTGAAAAAAATTATGATGCTATGAGAAATGAAATATTTCTTTCTTCAGTTTTAGGTGGAGTAGTCACAGTTATAATTAGTATTTTAGGAATTTTCTTTATGCCGATTATATTGAGACTAATCCAAACACCGTCACAATTAATAGGATATGTAACTCAATATATGAATGTAATTTTGGCAGGACTTATAGCTACTTTTTTATACAATTTCTTATCTTCAATTTTAAGATCAGTTGGAAATACAAAGATGGCACTTATATTTTTAGTAATATCAATAGCATTAAATGTAGTTTTAGATTTATTGTTAATAAAACAATTTTCTATGGGAATAATGGGAGCTGCACTAGCTACCGTAATTTCACAATTAGTATCAGCAGTTTTATTATATTTATATATAGTTTTTAAAATTCCATTTTTAAAAGTAAAAAAAGAAGATATAAAATATAATTCAAAATTGCTTAAACTAACTTGGCAATATTCATTTGTATCAGCTCTACATCAATCATCACTTTATATAGGTAAGTTACTTGTTCAAGGAGCAGTAAACTCACTTGGTGTTGATGCAATTTCAGCTTATACAGCAACAGGAAGAATTGAAGATGTTATCCTTGCATTTGGAAATAGTGGTTCAGAATCAACTTCTATATTTATCGCACAAAATACTGGTGCTAAAAACTATAAAAGAGTTTTAAAAGGATTTAAAGAGGCTATGATTTTAATACAATTAGTTTGCATTTTGATGATTTTATTTTTATTTTTCAAATCAGATGTTTTACTTAATTTCTTTGTATTTGATGAGGGTCAAAATGTATTAAATTATGGTATACATTACTTTAAGATAATATCAATGTTTTATATAGTAAGTTTAGTAGGAAGTATATTTGTAGGATATTATAGAGGAACTGGTCATGTAAATATTCCTGTAATAGGAACTACACTACAAATTGTTATAAGAGTAATACTTTCATACTTATTAGTTGGCTCAATGGGAATCGGTGGAGTAGCACTTGCAACAGGAATAGGCTGGATAGGAATAATTATATTCCAAATAACAGTATTTATAAAAAATAAATATTATCAGATTAAAGATGAAGATGTAACTTTAAATACTGCTGTAAAATAGATAAATTCTGAAATGAAAAAGAATTGGCATACAATGTATACCAATTCTTTTTTATAAATTAAATGAAAAATGAGTATATTAAAATATAAATTAAAAATAATATATATTTTAGACTGTTTCTATTTAGCTTTTTCTGACAATTCAGCTCTAAGCACTTCACCCATTCTCTTAATACCTTCGATTATCTTATCCTCAGGCATATTAGAATAATTTAATCTACAAGTATTATAAACACCACCATTAGGATAGAATGATTCACCAGGAACATAGGCTACATCTTTTTCAAGACATTTTTTAGCCATTTCTCCAGCGTTAATTCCTTCTGGTAGTATAACCCATGTAAATAATCCTCCTTGAGGGTGAGTAAATTCAACACAGTCTGGGAATTCTTCTTCCATGGCTTTCATCATAACATCTCTACGTTTTTTGTAGCATGCTTTGATTTGTTCAACATGGGCATCCAAATCATACATATCCATAAATTTGTTAACTTCCATTTGAGATATTGTAGAGGCTTGAAGGTCAGCACCTTGTTTACAAATGTTGAATTTGTTTAATATTTCAGGAGATGCACAAGTCCAACCAAGTCTATATCCTGGGCAGAATATCTTAGAGAATGTACCCAAGAAAATAACCAAGCCCTTAGTATCTAAAGCCTTTAAAGCAGGTAGATATTCCCCATCGAATCTCAATTCTCCATAAGGATCATCTTCTATAACCGGTATTTCATATTTATTGATGATTTCCATAAATTTTTTTCTTCTTTCCATTGGCCAAGTTCTACCTGATGGATTTTGGAAATCAGGAATAACATAAATAAATTTAACTTTGTCGTTAGTAGCAAGAACTTTTTCTAATTCTTCCATAATCATACCGTCATTATCAGTAGGTATTTCAATAAATTCTGGTTCATATGCTTTCATAGCATTTAAAGCACCCATATATGAAGGGCTTTCACATAGTACAACATCACCCTTGTCTAAAAATGCTTTACCAGCAAAGTCTAGACCTTGTTGAGACCCACTAGTTATTAATATATCGTCAGCAGTAACATTAGTTTTTAATTTAGTATTCATTCTTTGTGCAATTTTTTCTCGAAGTGGAGCATATCCTTCAGTAGTTGTATACTGAAGAGCAACCTTACCTTGTTCTTCTAATACTGCTAAAGAAACTTTTTTCATTTCTTCAACCGGGAATAATTCTGGAGCAGGCATACCTCCAGCAAATGATATAACTTCTGGTCTTTGAGTAAGTTTTAAAAGTTCACGAATTGCAGAACCTTCTAGATTATCTAATCTTTTTGCAAATTTTACAGCCATAAAAAGCACCCCCTATTAGTTTTTAAATAAAGCTTTATAAGTACGACTGATTTATTAATTAAGAATAAAGATTTCATTACATAAAATAAAAATAATATATTACTTATAATAATTATACATAATAATTGGAATGATAAGGCAATAAGGAAAATTTATAGAATGGAATAAAAAATATTTATGATTAAAGAGATTCTACAATGATAAAAGGATAAAGTTTAGTAATTTCAACAGTTTCAAAAAAATAAACATCTATAAAATTAAAAAAATATAAAAAATATAACTTAGATAAGATATTTTTGCGATATAAAGGACAAACTTAAAATTTATTAATTATTTTTGAATATGAAACAAACTTTATTAATAAAAAAAATTGAAAAACTAAAATTGCTTTTTAAAATAAACGTAATAAAAAATATTTATACCTATGGATAAAATTTACATATTAGCTGTTTTTCAAAAACTATATATATAATTTAAGTATAAGAATTGTTCTAGTTTTTATTTAAATTTATTTAGTAGAATTAAAAAATATATAGTGAAATTTAACAAAAGATTTAAGAATAGGAATTATTGTATTAAATACATAACAATTTGATGAATGCCATAGAACAAAAGGCTATATTAGTATCTAAAAGATAGGTGATAAAAATGATAAAAGATGATAAAAGAGTAAGACTATTTATTGGACATTATGGCAGTGGAAAAAGTGAAGTATCAATAAATTATGTTACAAAATTAAGAAAGATAGTAGATGGAAAAATAGCATTTGCAGATTTGGATATAGTAAACGTATATTTTAGAACTAGAGAAAAGAAAGAACAGCTTAGAGCTATGGGCATAAATCCAATTGATAGTTCTATAGAAACAGATACATTAGATTTACCAGCAGTATCAGCACAAGTAATGACACCTTTACATGAAAAGGATGTAGATTATGTGATAGACGTTGGCGGAGATAATGTTGGGACAAGAGTTGTAGGAAGATTTGCAGAACATTTTGTAGAAGGTGAATACGATATGTTCTGTGTAGTAAATGCAAATAGAGAGCAAACTCAAACTGCAGAGGATGTCATAAAGTTTATAAAATCTATGGAGGAAACTTCAAAATTAAAAGTAACTGGTTTAATAAACAATACACATTTAATAAGACAAACTACTGTAGAAGATGTTTTAAGAGGTCAAAAATTAGCTAGAGAGGTTTCAGATTTAACTAATATCCCAATAAAATATGTTTCATGTTTAAGAAGTCTAGTAGATTCACTACCAGATAACTTAGAAGGGGATATATTACCAATAGATTTATATCTGAGAGAAGAATGGATGTAGTGTGAGTTTTATAAAACACAATGTTAAGGGGGGCTATAAAATGGCTAAAGGTAAAGTGACTTTTGATGTAGAACGTTGTAAAAGTTGTGGATTATGTGTTGAAGCATGTCCAAAGGAAATATTAGCAATAGATACAGATTATATAAATCAAAAAGGATATAATCCAGCAAAAGTGATTGATGAAGAAAAATGTGTTGGATGTGCAAGTTGTGCACTTATGTGTCCAGATGTTGTTATAACTGTGGAAAGATATTAATTATTTCGAATTAGGGGGGAATTAATAATGGCTAAAATACTTATGAAAGGTAATGAAGCATTTGGTAAAGCAGCTATAGAAGCTGGATGCCGTTACTTCTTTGGATATCCAATAACTCCACAAAGTGAGTTACCAGAATATTTATCAAGAGAACTTCCAAAAGTAGGAGGGGCTTTTGTTCAAGCTGAATCAGAATTAGCAGCTATAAATATGGTATATGGAGCAGGAGGTTCAGGTGTTAGAGCGATGACATCCTCATCTTCTCCAGGGGTAGCATTAAAACAAGAAGGAATTACTTACTGTGCAGGTGCTGAAGTACCTTGTGTAGTTTTAAATATAATGAGAGGTGGTCCAGGTCTTGGAACAATACAACCTTCTCAATCTGACTATTATATGAGTACTAAAGGTGGTGGAAATGGAGACTATAGAACTCCTGTATTTGCTCCATCATCAGTTCAAGAAGCAGTCGATATGATTATAGAAGCATTTGACGTAGCGGATCAATACAGAACTCCTGTTATGGTAGTTGCAGATGGTATGATAGGTCAAATGATGGAACCTGTTGATTTTGATAAAGAACGTAAAGTTAGAGATTTGGCTCCAAAAGATTGGGCTGCTTGTGGACATCAAAACAAGAGAAAACCAAATGTAATAAATTCTCTTTATTTACAATCAGAAGAACTAGAAAGACATAACCAACATCTAGAAAGAAAATATAAAGCTATAGAAGAAAATGAAGCTCAATATGAATTATATAAAACTGAAGATGCTGAATTAGTATTTGTAGCATATGGAACAGTTTCTAGAATAGTTAAATCTACTATAAAATCAATGAGAAAAGATGGATACAAAGTAGGATTAATTAGACCGAAAACTTTATGGCCATATCCAAATGAAGCATTCAAGAAAATACCAAATGCTAAAAACTTATTAGTAGTAGAAATGAGTTTAGGTCAAATGATAGATGATGTTAGATTAGCATGTGAATGTAAATTACCGGTTCACTTCTATGGAAGAAGTGGTGGTATGATACCAGTGCCAAGTGATATAGCTGAAAAAGCTAAAGAAATAATGGGAGAAGTCGCTTTAGGAGGTGCTAAATAATGGCTGTAGTATTTAAGAAAACTAACGGTTTAACTGATGCGATAACTCACTACTGTCCAGGATGTACACATGGTATAATCCATAGATTAGTAGCAGAGGTATTAGAAGAAATGGGATTATTAGGAGATGCTATAGGTGTAGTTCCTGTAGGATGTTCAGTATTAGCATATAATTATTTTAATGTAGATACACATGAAGCTGCTCATGGTAGAGCTCCAGCTGTAGCTACTGGTATAAAGAGAACTCATCCAGATAAGTTTGTATTTACTTATCAAGGTGATGGTGATTTATCTTCAATCGGTATGTGTGAAATTGTTCATGCTGCTGCTAGAGGAGAAAAAATAAGTACTATATTCGTTAACAACGGTATATATGGTATGACTGGCGGTCAAATGGCACCAACTACATTAATAGGTCAAAGAGCTACAACAGCTCAAGATGGTAGAGATCCAGAAAGAAATGGATTCCCTATAAGAGTTAGTGAAATGCTTGCAACTTTAACAGGTGCAGTATTTGTAGAAAGAGTAACAGTAGATACTCCTAAAAATGTTAGAAATGCTAAAAAAGCAATAAGAAAAGCTTTTGAAGTTCAACAAGCAGGATTAGGATTTGGTATAGTTGAAGTTTTATCTACTTGTCCAACTAACTGGGGTCTAGCTCCAAACGATGCACTACAATGGTTAAGAGATAATATGATGAAATACTATATCCCAGGTAATAAAAAAGATATTGATATAGAAGCCGCAAAAGCAGCGAAGGAGGCGAAATAATATGGCAACATCTAGAGTAATTTGTGCAGGATTTGGTGGTCAAGGTGTAATGTCTATGGGACAATTATTAACATATGCAGGAATGCTAGAAGGAAAAGAAGTTGCATGGTTGCCTTCTTATGGACCAGAAATGCGTGGTGGTACTGCAAACTGTGCAGTAACAGTATCTGATGAACCTGTTGGTTCCCCAGTTATAGCAAATGATGCAACTTGCGCAGTAATAATGAACCTACCTTCTATGAAATTTGTCAAAGATGTTGTACCAGGTGGACATATATTAGTTAATAGCTCTCTAATAGATACAAAAGTTGATAGAGATGATGTAAAAGTTACTTATATACCAGCTAATGATATAGCAGGTGAAATGGGAATGCCTAAGGTTGCAAATATGATAATGTTAGGTGCATGTCTAAAGGTAACTAATGCAGTTGATATAGAATCAGTATTACATGCTTTCTTGAAAGTATTTGGAGAAAGAAAATCTAAATTTATACCTATAAATAGAGAAGCCTTACAAAAAGGCATGGATGCAGTTAGTTAAAAAAATTTAATATAAAAAATAATATGGCCCAAAAAGGATTGTCTGACAGCTTTATTGCTGTTGGACAATTCTTTTTTGTATGTAAAACAATAAAAATTAGTTAGAAATATGTTATACTTAAAATATAATTATAAAAAATATATTAAACATATATACAAATACATACATACAAATACATTTATAAATGGGCCTTTATAAAGGATTTTCTCTTATAAATATATAATTAAATGAAAAGGTGATTATATTGAAATTAGAACAAATAAGCTATATTTTAGAAATCGCTAAACAAGGATCTATAGGAAAAGCTGCTAAAAAGCTATACATGAGTCAACCAAATCTAAGTATGTCTATAAGGATGCTAGAAGAAGAATTGGGATTTAAAATTTTTGATAGAAGTAATTCCGGTGTAGAGTTGACAGCTAAAGGTATGGAGTTGCTTCAATATGGTGAAGAAATTGAGCGAAATATGGACTTAATAAGAAATATGAACACCATAGCAAAGGACGAAAAAGTCAATTTTAGGATTTCTTCATATTATATATTTTTTATAAAACATATTATCTTGGAGTTAAATAATAGACATAAAAATGAAATGTTAAACTTGATAATCAATCAAGATAGTTTTTCAAATGTTATTAGAGATGTAGAAACAGGTCTTTCTGATATTGCAGTAATAAAAATAACTAGACCTGTAAGTTTTACTAATAAGAGAACTTTTATGTCTAAAAACTTGGAATTTATAAGAGTTACAGATGGACATGTCTGTGTGCAAGTAAGAGCTGGTCATCCATTATGCAAAACAAAAGAAAAAGTAGATATTGATGATTTAAAAAAATATTTATTGTTAACTAATGAGTATGTAGACAGAAGTTACATATCCATGTGGATTGGTAATGAGTTAGATTATGATAATTTCAATCATTTTATAACTGTACAGGACCACGAGATGCTTTCTTATTTTTTGCATAAAACAGATGGTGTGTATTTCTCTTTAAGAGGAACGCCTATAAAGAAAAAAATAGAGCTAGATGATGGCACTGTGTTAATTCCATTATCTAAAAAAATTACTTTAGACTGTGGTTACATTAAAAGAAAAGATGAAGCTTTATCTCCTATAGCAGAAGAATTTGTAAACATATATAAAGAGTTTGCAGAAAATAATGATGTGAGGGATTAAATTATAAATTTTTGGGTCAGAATAGATTTCTGGCTTTATTTTTTTGTCAAATTAATTAAAAAATAATAGTAGTATAAGTTAAAGTCATTACTTATTCAAGTAAAATAACATTATTAAATAATTAAATAAAAAGAATATGTTATAAAAATTTCTTATATCTAAAGATAAAAAATACATATTATCTATTCATATAAAAATAATTATATAATTAAATTAAGAAAACGATTTTTAATTCAAAACTAGATCAATTCAATATATATTTTCAAAAATAACTATAAATCTATTAAATTTTTAAACCAAGAACAATCTTAAATTACGTGTCAAAATAAATCACAATCTGAATATAAAAAATCTCACAAGGTAAAAGGGGTGGATTTATGAAAATAGAAGATGTTATAAATTTGGCTAAAAAAAGAGGACCAAAGACAGTAGCAGTTGCGTGTTGCCAAGATAAAGAAGTTTTGTTAGCTGTTGAAAATGCTAGAAAAGAAGGTATAATAAATGCAATTTTGGTAGGAGATATAGACAAAACAAAGCAAATTGCAGAAAGCCTAAATATAAGCCTAGAAAATTATAAATTAATAGACATAAGTGACTTAAGTGAGGCTTGTCTAAAAGCTGTACAACTTGTTTCTGAAGGTAGCGCAGATATTGTAATGAAAGGCCTAGTAGACACATCCATTATATTAAAAGCTGTTTTAAATAAAGAAATAGGTCTTAGAACAGGAAATGTATTAAGTCATACAGGAGTATTTCATGTTGAAGGATATGACAAATTATTCTTTATAACAGATGCTGCTATGAATATTGACCCAGATTTAAATACAAAAAAACAAATAATTCAAAATGCTGTCAAACTTGCAAGAGCATTAGATATAGACGAACCTAAGGTTGCAGTACTTTGTGCAAAAGAAAAAGTTAATCCAAAGATGCCGGATACAGTTGATGCAAAAGAATTAGAAGAAATGAATAAAAAAGGAGAAATTAAAGATTGTATAGTAGGTGGACCGTTTGCGCTCGATAACGCTATTAGTGAAGAAGCGGCAAAACATAAAGGAATAGACCATCCTGTAGCAGGAAAAGCGGACATACTGCTTGTACCGGATATTGAGGCAGGAAATATATTTTATAAATCTATGACTTTCTTTGCAAAAGCCCAAAGTGCGGGATTGGTGCTTGGAGCTAAAGCACCTATAGTTTTAACATCGAGAGCAGATAGCGATATAACAAAATTAAATTCCATTGCATTAGGCGTATTAGCAGCCTCTAAAAAAGATTAATTGTATTTAGTTAAAAATAGATAAGTATAGATTACTTTTTGTCAAAAGCTCTAATTAGAGAAAGTTTAGTATTTAAAATTAGGGGGAATTAATATGGAAAAGTTATTTAAAATTTTAGCGATAAATCCAGGTTCAACATCTACTAAGATAGCTGTTTATCAAGATAAAGAAGAAATATTTGAAAAAACACTTAGACATTCATCTGAGGAAATTGATAAATTTGAAAAGATAGCAGATCAATTAGATTTTAGAAAAGATATAATCGAAAATGTATTAAAAGAAGGTGGCATAAACTTAGGTGATTTAGATGCAGTAGTCGGTAGAGGTGGTTTATTAAAACCAATTAAAGGAGGAACTTATATAGTAAATGATGCAATGGTTGAAGACTTGAAAATAGGCGTATCGGGACAACATGCATCAAACCTTGGAGGTATAATTGCTAGACAAATTGGCGATGAAATTAATGTGCCTTCATATATCGTAGACCCAGTTGTTGTAGATGAAATGGAGGAAGTTGCTAGATTATCAGGAGTTCCAGAAATGCCTAGAATTAGTATATTCCACGCATTAAATCAAAAGGCAATAGGAAGAAGGGCGGCAGAAAATATAGGTAAAAAATACGAAGACTGTAATTTTTTAATTGTACATATGGGTGGTGGAATTACTGTAGGAGCCCATAAAAAAGGTAAAGTAATAGATAATACGAATGGACTAGATGGTGAAGGACCTTTTTCACCAGAGAGAAGTGGTGGACTTCCAGTTGGAGCATTGTTTAGAGCATGTTATGGAGATGAAATGACAAAAGACCAAGTTTCAAAAAGAATAAAAGGACAAGGCGGAGTAGTTGCATATCTTGGGACTAATGATATTAGAGAAGTTGAAGCTAGAATAAATGATGGGGATGAAAAAGCAAAACTTGTATATGAAGCTATGATTTACCAAATATGCAAGGAAATAGGAGCATATGCAACAGTTTTAAAAGGCGATATAGATGCGATAATATTAACTGGAGGAATTGCTCATTCTGCTAAGGTAAGAGATATGATAAAAGAAAGAGTGGGATTTTTGGGAGAAGTATTATCTTATCCTGGAGAAGACGAAATGTCAGCATTGGCAGAAGGTGGACTTCGAGTATTAAAAGGCGAAGAAGATGCCTTAATTTATTAATTTGCATTAAAAATTCCATATAGAAATTTTTAAATATACACCTAAAAATGAGGAACAATAATAGAGTACTATTATTTGTTCCTCATTTTATTTGAAGATATAAATAAATTCTTTAAAAAGATTTTTTATAACGCATAGGAAATTATATTCCCTTATAAATAAATTACATCGAATAAAGATTTTTTTATAAAAATTATTGATTTGTGATAAAATAAAATATCTTGATAATGTATATGAAAATGTCTAAATAGGTATTTAAAAGATAAAAAATGGAATAGATTGGAGACATGTTTATGAATAATTTATTAAATCATGGGATTGTTGAGGTTGCAACGCTTATTCCAAATGAAGTAAAGATTGCAAATCCAAAATTTAATGTAGATGAAATGTTAAGACTTCTTGATGATGTTATAGAACAAAATAAATCAGGTAAAAGACAAACTAGAGTAGTAGTATACCCAGAACTGAGCGTTACAGGATATACATGTCATGATTTATTTAATCAATATACTTTAATAAAAAGATCTTATGATGAACTTATAAGATTTGCAAAACTATCAAATAAAGAATATAGTCCACTTATATTTGTAGGGATGCCGATTAGAAAAGACAACCAATTATTTAACTGCGCAGTCGCAATACATAATGGTGAAATAATAGGTGTAGTACCAAAAACATTTATACCTAATTATTCTGAGTTTTACGAAGGAAGATATTTTGCGAGCTCAGTAAATAGAATAGATGACCAAATTGTGATAGGTGGAAAAACAGTTCCGTTTACACCAAATTTATTAGTAGAAGATACTCGCACAGGGGCTATAGTTTCTGCTGAAATTTGTGAGGATGTTTGGGTACCGATACCACCTTCAAAATACCATTGTTTACATGGGGCAAATATAATTGTAAATTTATCAGCAAGTAATGAAACTATAGGAAAAGCTAAGTATAGAGAAGATTTAATAAAAATGCAATCAGCTACATCAAACTGTGGATATGTATACGCATCTGCATCAAGAGGAGAAAGTACGACAGATACTGTATTTTCAGGTCATAGTCTAATTGCAGATTGTGGAGTTATAGTAGGTGAGAGCAAGTTTTTAGAAGATATAGAAATAACTTATGGTGAAATAGATATAGAAAACTGTGAAAATGATAGAACAAAAACGACATCATATATGACTAATGTAAATAAACAAAAATATGAACGTGTTTGTATAGAGACTTTTGCACCAGTAACAGATGAATTTGTTTCAAATAGAGAAATATCAATACTACCATTTGTTCCACACAATATAGATGAGCGTGCTACCGAAATATTAAAATTACAAGCAGCTGGTCTTGCTGGAAGAATTAAAAAAATAAATTGTAAAAATGTTGTTATAGGAATCTCTGGTGGATTAGACAGCACGTTAGCATTAATTGTAGCAGCAGAAGCATTCAACATAAATGGGCTTGATACAAAAGGAATACACGCTATTACAATGCCTTGTTATGGAACTACTGATAGAACATTAAACAATGCAAAAAAATTAATGGAATTATTAAATGTAACATCATATGAGATAAATATAAAAGATGCATGTGAACAACATTACAAAGATATAGGCCATGACAAATCTAACTTAGACGTAACATTTGAAAATGTTCAAGCGAGAGAGAGAACACAAATACTTATGGATATATCAAATAAAATAGGCGGATTAGTAGTTGGAACTGGCGATTTATCTGAATTAGCATTAGGTTGGTGCACATACAATGGAGACCAAATGAGTATGTATGGAGTAAATGCATCTATACCAAAAACTTTAGTAAGAGGAATCCTAGAATCATATGCACAACATCACAATGAACTAAGAGAAACTTTATTAGATATTTGCGATACTCCTGTTAGTCCAGAGTTACTTCCTCCAAATGAAGATGGAACAATAAAACAAAAAACAGAAGATAAAATTGGTTCATATGTAATACATGACTTTATACTTTACTACATGCAAAGACATGGATTTGGACCAAGAAAAATATTTGATTTATATATAAATGCAAAAACTATGCATGAAAAGAAAATGGGTGTTGAAAATCCAGTTATAGATAAGGCTGATGTGCTTAAAAATATGGAGATATTCTACAATAGATTTTGGACACAACAATTTAAACGTTCATGTATGCCAGATGGAGTAAAAGTTGGTAGTGTGTCATTATCACCAAGAGGTGACTGGAGAATGGCATCTGATGCATGTCAAAGTATCTGGATAGATGAATTAAACGAATTAAAGAATATAATTAAATAATTTTAAATATATTTTATAAACAGAAGTAAAACAAATTAATCCGTTTAATGTATAATGTATTATTTTTTCTAGCTAGAAAATTTTTCAAATTAAATCTGTAATTTAGATAATATGGTGATACAATATTATAAAGAGGTTAACTAGACGCAAAGTTGTTATAGGGGATTTTGTGTAAGGTGACTAATCATTAAAAAAAGAACAATTTTTGTGTACTCAAATAACCTGCATATACATAAATTTATATATTTTAGGGAATATATAATAAATAATAATAGGTACAGAGAAAGGGGTAAGATATATGTTATACACACCAAAGTATATTTTAGTAGCAGAGTTAGATAAAAAGGTTTGTGAATGCTCTGAATGTAAAAAATTCAGAGTACTATATAATCATAGTCAGATGACTGAAAGTAAAAATGAAGACATTTGTGATTCTACAAGCGATATAATTGCAGTTTGCTCAAAATGTAGTAGAATGTATAGATTTGATATGAGATACATAAAAAATGGAAGCGACCAAAAGCGTACGGTTTCAAATATAAGAGAAATATCTGAAACGAATAGCCAGGTAAGAGAACATATTAAACGTAATTATGGTTCTTATGAAGCATTATTTACTATAAGATCCGAAGATTTTATTACGAAAATAGTAGAAGAAAAAGAAGTAGAAAACGGAAAATATACAGAATACGTCTATATGGAAAAATAAATTTGATTTTGTATATGTAGATTTAGAATAAAACATAATACAAAAAATAAAGGCTTTAAAGCCTTTATTTTTTGACTAATAAAATAAATACGGGGGATAATCTTATGGTTACTGTAAACAAATACCTATATCAAGATGATTTTGGACAAAAAATATGTCCATGCTCAGATGCACAAAAATATAAAGTTTTATTTAGAGAAGTAAACGAAATAGAATTAAAGATAAGTGAAGTAGAGGCAGTTACAAAAGCATCTATATACAAAATGGAAAAATTAGTAGTTATGTGCACAGAGTGTAAAAAAATATATTTTATCAGCTTATCTTTTGAAGGTAGTTTTAAATCACAATATGTAACACTACATAGTGTTGAGCTATTTGATGAAGATGTAATTGAGGCTAGAAATTTAATAAATAGAAGATATTCTGAATATGAAGGTGAATTAGTAGATATAGCTACAGATGATTATGTTATAAAAGTATTATTAAAATCTGATGATGACGAAAAAACAAATACTGTATATGTATATTTAAATAGAGAAGACAGCATACTATATGCTGATTTACAAAGTGAATAAAAGAACTTACATTAAAATAATAATACTGCATATTAACTATAATTATTACGATTAGTTTATATGCAGTATTATTTAATTTATAAGATAAAATAAAGAGCTAAAGGCAATATTTATTTTTAATAAATATTTAATAAAAATTTTATAAAGTTTTGTTACTTTGATAGAGTAAAGAAAAAATTTTGATAAAACGAGGGATAACTTATGAAGATAAAAAATAAAGTAATAGTTTCTAATATAGTCATAGTAGTAATACCAATATTAACGCTATTAATTATAATGGGGATATCTATAAAAAGTAATAATTACCACGAAACTATAGAAGAAATTATAGAAACTTTAGTTAAGGATAAAAACTCTTTATATTCAGTACAAAGTTTAATATATCAATACGAAGATGATATATTGTCTATACCTAAATCAAGCTATAAAAATACAACACAAAAAGAACTAGAATCCAATCAATTATCAAATTTAAATCAAGAATTAAGTAAATTAGGATATAACTTATCCATAGAAGTAAATAATAAAAATTTATATGATAATTTGACAAAACAGGAACATCAAAAGCTAAATGAACTGATAAAAAACTATGATAATAATTTTAAACATACTGTTATCACATTGGATTTCTAAAAGTGTTTTACTTCCATTAGAAAAGATAAGAGTAGGAAGTAAAAAAATAAGAGAAGGAGAGTTAGACAAGCCGATAAATTATTTTGGCAATGATGAGTTTGGAGACGTATGTAGAGATTTTGATGAGATGAGAGGATATCTTAGAAATTCAGTAGACGAAAGATTGAGATATGAAAAAAATAGAAGATGAATCAAAAAATATAAAATTTATAGATACAGTATGGGGTGCAGGTTATAGATTCTGCATATAATTAACAAACATAATATTAACAGTTAATAAATAATTAATATTTTATTTTTTTTATAGTTATTTTTATTTTGTATTATAAAGATAAAGAAATAAAAATAAGAAAATATTAGTTGTACAAGCATATAAAATATGTGTGTATCACGAGATTGTAGAGAAGGTGAAGTCTTTTTAATAGATTTTTAGTCTAAATACAGTTTTAAGGAGAGATGAAAATGTTGAATTTAATGTTTGGTGGTTTGTGTATGGCTTTGGCGGATTCTGTACCTGGTGTTTCAGGTGGTACAATATTATTTATTCTTGGAATATATGATAAATTTATAAGTTCGTTAAATAGCCTAGTCTCAAGGGATAAAATAAATCGAAGAAATGGATTTAAATTTCTCGTAAAATTAGGTATGGGATGGATTATAGGATTTTGTATAGGAATATATATGGTAATACCTAATTTTGAATATAATATATACAAGATAAGTTCATTATTTATAGGTTTTATAGTATTTTCCATTCCTGTAATTATAAAAGGTCAAAAAGAAAATATAGTAGATAAGTATCACAATATTATATTTACTGTTATTGGAATATTAGTAGTAGTTTTAATTACTTATTTCAATCCTATATCATCAAATTCTTATAATATAAGTTTTAAATATTTTGATATAGGTTTAATGATTTATATTATGTTAGTAGCAATTATAGCTGTATCTGCAATGGTACTTCCAGGTATATCTGGATCGACTTTGCTTTTGATATTTGGTTTATATCTACCTATTATGAAGAGTGTTCACAATATCTTGAATGGGAATTTCAGCCAAATGCCTATTGTATTAGTATTTATAGTCGGTTTGATAATTGGAATATTCTCATTTACAAAGCTAGTTAAATATTTATTACAAAAATATACTTCTGAGATGATATATATAATTTTAGGATTGATGATAGGTTCAATATATTCAATCATTATGGGACCCACAACTATTACAGGAACTTACAACTATGTTCCTGTTAATATTTATAATTTTAATGTACTATTTTTTATTCTAGGTGGAGTGTTAATAGGTGCAATTCAATATTTAAAACATTTGATTTTAAAACAATCAACAGATATGAATCTAAAAGAGATAGATTAATTAAAAAAAATTCGCTTTGCTCATGGCGCCAACGACTTCGTCCGTTGCTTTAGTTAATTCTAAGGAAATTATATATTATCCAAAAACCAGATAATATATAATTTCCTTAGAATTAAAAAAGGCTGATTTCTATTTAAAGTAGAAATCAGCCTTTTATTTACATATTAACAGCTTTTTTATTTTCTGGTGTTTTTGATTCACTTTCTTTATTTGATTTAATATCATTAACAGTAAAAGTTTTTGCTTTAGAAGATATTTTAGATGTATTATCTTCTTCTTTTAAGTTTTTAAATGCTCTTGATAGCATAAGTTTTATTCTGTTTATTTGGTTAACTTCACTTGCAGAAGGGTCGTAGTCTATTGGAATTATGTTTGCTTTTGGATATCTAGCTTTTAATTCTTTTATAGGCCCCTTACCAATTATGTGGTTAGGAAGACAACCAAATGGTTGCATACAAACTATATTATCAACACCACTTTCTATTAATTCTATCATTTCACCTGGTAAGAACCAGCCTTCACCAGTTTGATTTCCGATAGAGACTAATGTTTTAGTCTTTTCTGCTAATTCATAAATACTTTCAGGTGGAGTAAATCTCTTGCTCTTTTTAAGTTCTTTTACGTAAGTTTTTTGGTAGAAACTAACTAAACCAATAAAGAATTTTGCAAAGAATTTACCTTTAGCGCTACCTTCTAGTTTGTGGTCTTTTTTGTATATATTGTTTAGAGAACAATACAAGAAGAATCCAGCAAGCTCTGGCATTACAGCCTCAGCCCCTTCTCTTTCAAGGACGTCGACAATATTGTTATTTGCAGTTGGATGGAATTTTACTAATATTTCTCCAACAAGACCAACACGAGGTTTTTTGATATCTAGAAGTTCTAGATTATCAAAATCTTTTATTATTGCTTTGATGTTTTTACTGAAAGTAGAGAATTTAGCACTTTTAAGTGAATCCATACAAATTTTAACCCATTTTTCATATAAAGCATTTGCGCTTCCTTTGACTTTTTCATAAGGTCTAGTTCTATATAATACTTTCATAAATAAATCACCATAAACTACAGCCATAAAGCCACGATTTAGTAGTGGTAGTGAAATATTTTCTTTAAGACCATTATCTTCTATGCCTTGTGCACTTAATGATACAACTGGTACATCTTTAAATCCTGCCTCATACATAGCTTTACGTAAGAAACCTATGTAGTTAGTCGCTCTACAACCACCACCAGTTTGAGTTATACCTACAGCTACGTTGTTTAAGTCGTATTTGCCTGATTTAAGAGCGCCTATTAACTGTCCTATAACTATGATGGCAGGGTAGCATGCATCATTATTTACATACCTTAATCCTTCCTCGATAATCTCTCTACTTGTATCTTGAAGGATTTCTACATTCCAACCACTTAAATTCACAGCCTTTTGGATGAATTGGAAGTGAATTGGAGACATTTGAGGAACTAGCAATTTACGTTTTGGATCAAATTTATCGTTTTTAGTGTAATGTATTTTATTTTCTTTTATATTTTTAACACTTATGTTATTTGCTTCTCTTTCTGCCATAGCAGCTTTTAGTGAACGAAGTCTTATTTTTGCTGCACCTAAGTTATTACCTTCATCTATTTTTATTACTGTATATATTTTTGATTTTTCTGCTAGTATTTCTTGAACTTGTTCTGTTGTTACAGCATCAAGACCGCATCCAAATGAGTTTAGCTGAACTAATTCTATGTTATCGTATTTTTTAGTAAATTCAGCAGCTTTGTAAAGTCTAGAGTGATATACCCATTGGTCGACAACTCTTAGAGGTCTTTGTACTTGTGCAAGATGACAAACACTATCTTCTGTAAGTACTGCCATATCAAGTGAATTTATTAATTCTGGCATACCATGGTTAATTTCTGGGTCAAGGTGATAAGGTCTACCAGCTAAAACTATACCTTTTAAGTTTTCTTTTTCTATTTTTTTAACAGCTTCTTCGCCAGCATGTCTTATATCTGCTTTAAATGCTAATTCTTCATCTCTTGCAGCATTAACAGCAGCTCTAATTTCAGATTTTGAGATGTTTAATTCTGAAAAATAATTAGAGAAGACCTGACAAAGTCTTTGTTTTAAGTTTTCTTTATCATTTAAAGTCATAAATGGATTTATAAACTTAATATTCTTTTTCTTTATATCAGGAACATTGTTTTTTATTATTTCAGAATAAGATATAACGACAGGGCAATTGTAGTTGTTGTCTGAAGTTTTATCTTCTCTGTATTCGTGTGTTACAGCAGGGTAGAAGATAGTCTTAACACCTTTATCTATTAAACTTTGGATATGTCCATGGACCATTTTACCTGGGTAACAAACTGTTTCAGAGGCTATACTAGTCATACCTCTTTCATAAAGTTTTTTTGAAGATCTTCCTGATAGAGTTACTTTAAATCCTAATTTAGTAAATAAAGTGAACCAGAATGGATAATCTTCATACATATTTAAAACCCTTGGAATACCGACTTCACCTCGTGGTGCATCTTCCAATTTTAATGGTTTATAATGTTTAAATAATCTGTCATATTTATATGCAAATAGATTTATTGGTTTTTCTTTATTTGGGTCAGGTTTTTCTGCACCATATAAAGCAGCACCATTTTCGCATCTATTACCAGATACAAATATTTCAGTTTCTGAGAATTTATTTATAGTAAGTAGACATTTGTTTGAGCAACCTTTACATCTACGAACTGTATTATCTACTTTGATGTTTTCAAGTTGTTTTAAATTTAAAAATTCTGTTTTATGTTGTGGAGTGTATTTTTCCTTACTTATTAAAGCAGCACCAAATGCACCCATTATTCCAGAAATATCAGGTCTAATTACATCTCTGCCGATTAATTTTTCAAAGCTTCTTAAAACTAAATCATTGTAAAAAGTACCACCTTGTACAACTATGTTTTTACCAAGTTCATTTAAATCTCTAATTTTTATAACTTTGAATAAGGCGTTTTTTATAACTGAATAAGAAAGACCTGATGATATATCGGCAACTGTAGCACCTTCTTTTTGTGCCTGTTTAACTCTAGAATTCATAAAGACTGTGCATCGAGAACCTAAATCAACTGGATGTTGTGAATATGTACCTTCTTTTGCAAAGTCTTGTATAGACATAGAAAGTGATTTTGCAAAAGTTTCAAGGAAAGAACCACAACCAGAAGAACAAGCTTCATTAAGGATAATATTGTCGATAACTCCATCTTTTATATGAAGGCATTTCATATCTTGGCCTCCGATATCTAATATGAAGTCTACTTGTGGGTCAAAGTATTTAGCTGCTTTGTAGTGAGCCATAGTTTCTATTTCACCATAATCTATTTTTAACGCTTTTTTTAGTAAAGCTTCACCATATCCAGTGACGCAAGATGAAACTATGTGGACATCTTTTGGCAGGCAGCTATAAATATCTTTTACTATATTTATAGAAGTTTGAAGGGGACTACCTTCGTTACTACTATAATATGTATAAACTAAGTTGCAATCTTCATCTATTAATGCGGCTTTTGTAGTTGTAGAACCGGCATCAATACCTAAGAAGCAATTTCCTTTTATATTTTTTATATCTTTTTTAGTAACTTTAGATTTATTGTGTCTATTTATGAATTCGTCATGTTCTTGTTTGTTTTTGAATAGAGGCTCTAAACCTTCTGTATTAGATAAGTTTACACCTTCGATTTTTTTTGTTTTATTTATCAAATCTGATAAATTAATATCGGGTTCATCTTTTGCTAATATTGAAGCACCCATAGCGATATATAACTGTGCATCTTTTGGAAATACTATATTTTCATCGCTCAAGTTAAGTACATTTTTAAATGCTGTTCTAAGTTCTGATAAGAAGTATAGAGGACCTCCTAAAAAGGCTACATTTCCTTCTATAGCTCTACCACAAGATAAAACGCTGACTGTTTGAACTACGACAGCATTAAATATACTCATGGCTATATCAGCTTTTCTTGCACCATCATTTATCAATGGCTGAATATCTGTCTTTGCAAAGACACCACATCTAGAGGCGATAGGATAGATAACCTCATAATCTTTAGCCATTTCGTTAAGTCCAGCAGCATCTGTTTTTAGTAAAGTTGCCATTTGGTCTATAAATGCACCAGTACCACCAGCGCAGATACCATTCATTCTTTGATCAATACCACCACTTAAATAAGTGATTTTTGCATCTTCACCACCAAGTTCGATTACAACATCAGTTTCTGGGTTGAAGGTTTCAATTGCTTTTGTAGATGATATTACCTCTTGTACAAATTTTAAACCTAAATACTTAGAGATATCTATTCCTCCAGACCCAGTTACTACAGTAGAAATTCTGATATCCCCGAATTTTTCATAAACTTCTATTAAAACTTCTTTAACGGCTTTTTTTACGTCTGAAAAATGTCTTGTATATTTTTTGAATACAACTGTATCTTTATCTAAAACGACTATTTTAACTGTAGTAGAACCGACATCTATCCCTACATTAAATATTTTTTTCATAAAATTAAACCTCCTCAAACTGCCCCAAAGTAATTATAAACTAAAAGCATTAACTATTAATTCTTCTATGTATTTTAGCTCTTTTTCATCGTTGTAATTCCCATCAGGATCGAAAATATACTTTAACACGACATATCCACCTATATTTGAAATAACAGTTCTGACGATAAGTCCATTAGGAACGTCTTTTATCATTTTATTTTCTTTAAAGTAATTTAATATTTTGTCAAAACCGTCCATTATAGTAGATTTTAAACCATCTACAATTTTTATTCTTAGTTCTTCACGATAAAGAACTTCTGCCAATAAGATGTGAGCGACTTTATAATTTTCACTCATAAAATTAAATCTTTCATATACAAGTTCGTGTATAAATGATTTAAAGTCAGGATATATATCCTTTATTTCAACATCTTCAAAATCTATTATCATTTCTGGAAGAACATAATCAAATATAAATGGCATAATCGAAGAAAGTAGTAAATTTTCTTTTGTGCCGAAATGTTTAAATATTGTACCCTCAGCAACACCTGCGATTTTTGCTATCTCACTGGTTGAAGTATTGGAATATCCATTTTTAGCAAAAAGGTCAATGCTAGTTTCTAATACCCTTTTACACTTGGCTGTCATTGTTTTATTTTCTAATATGTCTTTCTTATATGAATTTAAAATAGAATGTTGCATTTGAAATTTCTCCTAAAATTTGAAGTTTCATATTAAAACAAAACTATTAATAAGAAAATTTTTATTTAACACATTATTAAATAATATTTTTCCAAAGTATTAAAGTGAGTAAACACTCACAATATGAACCATAAAAATAGTGAGTAAATACTCACATACAATACATACAAGTATTATAGTGATGCTTACCATAAAATGTCAATCGAAAGAGGGGTGAATTTATGTTAAAGTTTTGTTAAATAATATACAAATTTAGACTATAGATAAGTGAATATAAAATTAAAAAAATCACTTTGTTCATGTAGCCAACGACTTCGTCCGTTGATTTAGATAATTTATTTATAATTAAAAAAAGATAGACATTTTGACGTCTATCTTTCTATAAAAAGTAAATATTATTATTTGCATTTAAAGCTTGAACAATATGTTTCAGAGTATAAATTAGCTGAATCAGCACTAGATGTTACTGATATATTATTTAAGCTACATACATTTCCTGCATTATAAGCACATGTTTTTACATTACATCCTATGTAGTCGCAACTTCCATTAGTACAAGTATTGCTTGTTAAGTTACTGTAAGTAGATTGGTCTAAAAATGAAGAACAACAAGTATGGTTACTTGTATGAGCTTTTTTTCCTGTTATAGATATTCTATTTGCATAACAAACTCCTGCATCGTTATGCGAACAATTTAGTACATTACATCCTATTCTAGCCATTATTTTGAACCTCCTATTAACTTTAATTAATAAAAGTATTTCCAAAATATAAAAAAATATGTATTGTACATAGATTATTCTACTATTGATTGAAACACATCTTTATCTAATAGTGACTTTGCTATTAGTGAACATGAAGAAGGGTAATTTGAAATGTTTGGCCAAATATTTATTATCATTTTTTCATAATCTAATAATTTTAGATTTTTACCGTTTTTAACATTTTCAGAGAACTCCTCAGATTTTTCCTTCATTTTTAAATATATATCTATAGTTAAATCAAAAAAGACGGTTGCCTTGTGACATGGTTGTTTTAAAATTAGTAGGTTTTGTCTAAACTCTAAATAATCAAGTCTATCTGATGTAGTATAAGAGTTATTTTCCAAGATAAACACACCTCAATTCCATAAAATTATTATTAATAATTATATTTTGCACACCTAAAAAATATGACCAAAATATAGTGTTATTAATGTATAAATATTAGCAAAAATGGCTAAGATACTAATAAAAATCCTACATATTTACAAAGGAGGAGGACAT
>OOCW01000955.1_pt1 | contig 23599 bp, 19 predicted proteins | sample 1671201 | NCBI WGS metagenome assembly OOCW01 (sample SAMN06348132, study PRJEB24527) | human gut metagenome | biome: human gut; feature: ankylosing spondylitis patient; material: feces | host: Homo sapiens | place: China | collected 2015-10
TGCTATTACATAAAAAAGCATTTCAAATCCTTTTGTTTGTCCCATAATAATACTTCCATACATTAATAATACACATGCAAGTCCTAATAAAACCAATTTCCACTTTCTTTTTGGTAGAATTTTTTGTTTATAAAGTTCACTAAGTACATTAGGATCTCCCATTTGCTTTAATGCTTCATTTGTAGCCTCATCAATATTCATGCCCTCATCCATATATTCTTCTACATAACTTGAAATATGGTCTTTTAATTCATCTTGAATATCCTTTGCTTTTTCATCGTCCCAAACAAATCTACATACTGATTGTAAAAATAAATCTATAGAATTTTTTTGTAAGTCCATAAAATCTACCCCCTAAGTACTAATCCCATTGTTTTGCTAAATAACTGCCATTCTTCCTCTCTTACATTTAATTCTTTAATTCCCTTTTTTGTTATTTTGTAGTATTTTCTTCTTCGTCCATTTTCAACTTCCCAATATGATTCAATAAATTTCTTTTTTTCTAAGTCGTGCAAAATTGGATATAAGGTTCCTTCTTTAAATATAAATACCCCATTTGATTTTCCTTCAATTTCTTTAATCATCTTATATCCATACATTGGTTCTTTACTTAATTCATTTAAAATTAAGGTTATTGTACTCCCTTTTATAAGTTCTTTATTCAATTTTAACACCTCGGATTCCTATGTATTAATTTAATAGTATATCCATTGGATTTATTTGTCAATTAGGTACAGTAAATATGCTATTAAAAAAACTCTAGCATTTTATCAAATAAATGCTAGAGCTTTTATCTACAATATATTTAAAACCTTGTTTGCGATATCATCAAAGTTTCCATTTTCAAATTTATTTATATCTATTTTTTCAGGATTCTCAAGGTTATCAGTAATCAAGAAAGTCCTAACTCCCAACTCACTTACTATCATATCTTCTAATGCATTGTTCCCAACCATTATAGATTCTTCTGGTTTTGAATTTATATTTTCAAAAATCTCTTTATAATACTCTAAATTCGGTTTGCAGTAGTGGCTATTTTCAAAAGTTGTAACATAGTCAAAATCATCTACACTAAGACCTATCCACTTTAGTCTTGTTTGTATTGCTGCCTTTGGGAATATTGGATTTGTGGCTAAAACTACTTTTAACCCTTGGTCTTTTATAGTTTTTATAAATCCGGCCCTATCCACTTCTTCTTGTAATGTTTGTTTTACATCGTCAAATTCTTTTTCATAAAACTCCATGAAATCTCCTTCCATTTCGTCGTATTCTTTTTCCATTAATTCTGTAAAAGTAGCTTTAAATATATCTCTATTCATTACTTTACCATCATTTTTGATCATATTTCCTGTGCCATCCCACAACGCTTTTATAAGTGTGTTTTTATCGTATCCCATTGGTACAAATTTATTCGATATATGGTATAAATAAGATTCTATAAATTCTTTCTGATCAAAAGGTATTAATGTTCCATCCAAATCAAATAATACTGTTGTGATTTTTTCCATATTTCCTCCTAAGTTATCCTCTACATCATTTATTATTTTTTTAGCAGTTTGAATAATCAAATTTGACTATTTTATTAGTTGCGTCTAAATAACACATTGCGCCAAGTGGTATTGTCCCTACTGGAACACAATGTCCGCTTTGAAGGTTGTATATTGTAGGTTTTTTATATCTTTGTGCGATTTCGTTTATTATATCCTCAACTGCCCAATCTTCATCTCTGACTTTTCTACAGTTATCAAAATCTCCAAAAATTATACCTTTACAGTCTTCAAATTTTCCAGCCATGTGTAGATGGTTTATCATTTTGTCTACGTTATATACATATTCGCTAGTTTCTTCTATAAATAATATTTTATCCTTTGTATCTATTTCGTATTCAGTCCCCAAAGATGTGTTTATTAAACTTAAATTTCCACCAACTATTTCACCTTCACATTTTCCATCATATAAAGTAAAGAGCTCTTCACATTTTGGATTTTCAAAAATTATTTCACTATCTGTAGTTATATTTTTAAAGACAGATTCTTTTGTATATTCGTCCATATCCACAAATCTTCTTCCAACAGGCCCGTGATAAGTCACCAAATCACATTTTTGGTTAAACGCTATATGAAGAGCTGTTATATCAGATAATCCCAAAAATATCTTTGGATTATTTTTTATTATATCAAAATCGATTAAATCTAATAATCTAGCTGCTCCATAACCGCCTCTTATACAAAATACCGCGTCTATATTTTTATCTTCAAATGCATCTTGCAAATCTTTTGCCCTTAGTTCATCTTTTCCAGACAAATATCCCCTGTCTACAGAATAGCAACTTTCGTACATCTTTACATTGTATCCCATATCTATAAGTGATTTTTCAACATCATCTATATTTACCTCACGTAAATGCCCAGATGGAGCAATGACACCTATAGTGTCACCCTTTTTAAGTCTTTTTGGCAATATCATAATACTAGTCCTTTCATTCAAAAACCCTGTGGATTTTATTCCATAGGGTTCATATTATTCTATAGATTATTATACTACTGAAAATTTAATTTGGTTATTATTTATTAAAAAATAGACGAGCTGAAAATCAGCTCGCCTTATAAATTATAAGTTAGTTATATATTTAATTAATCTTCAAAATATCCGTCTGGATATAGTGGGAATCTTGATGCTAATGCTCTTGCTTTTTCTTTGCATTCTTGTAATACTTTTTCATCTTCTATATTTTCAGCAACTGTATTCATTATGTCAGCGATTTCTGACATTTCACTTGCTCCAAATCCTCTTTCAGATGTTGCAGTAAGCCCGATACGAATACCACTTGTTACGAATGGACTTTCTGGGTCGTTTGGTATAGTGTTTTTGTTAACTGTTATACCTATTCTTTCAAGAGTTTGGTCGAATTGTTTACCAGTTATTCCTTTTGGTCTTAAGTCAACTAATACTATATGGTTGTCTGTTCCACCACTTACTATTTTGAATCCTCTTTTTTCTAATTCTTTTGCTAAAGTTTTTGCATTATCTAAAACTCTTTGCATTGTAGCTATAAATTCAGGTTCTCTAACTCTTTTGAACATGTTTGCTTTTGCAGCTATACCGTTTATTTGGATAGAACCTAGAGTTCCTGGGAATGTAGCTCTATTTAATTGTTTTGCATATTTTTCTTTGCACATTACGAATCCACCTCTAGGACCGCATATTGTTTTAGAACAAGAAGATGTTGCAAAATCAGCATATGGTATTGGAGAAGGAATTACACCAGCTCCTATAAGTCCTGAAATATGAGCCATATCTACTAATAAATAAGCTCCTACTTTGTCAGCTATTTCTCTAAATTTTTTATAATCTATTAGTCTTGGATAGGCACTAGCCCCTGCTATTATCATTTTAGGTTTAAATTCTAATGCCATTTGTTCAACTTGATCATAGTCGATTATACCGTCATCATTTACACCGTAATGTTTGTAGTTAAATATTTTACTCATAAAGTTTGCTTCTGAACCATGACTTAAATGTCCACCGTGGTCAAGTCTCATTGCCAATATTTTATCACCTGGGTCTAATACTGCATTAAATGCTGTATAGTTTGCAGTAGCACCTGAATAAGCTTGAACATTTACATATTCACAACCAAAAGCTTCTTTTGCTCTTTCAATACATAAATTTTCGATTCTATCTGCATGTTGTGAACCTGCTTGATATCTTTTTCCTGGAAGACCTTCTTCAGTTTTATTAACGAAAACGCATCCCATTAATTCTAATATTTCTGTTGGTGCTGAACTTTCTGATGCAATCATTTCTATATTATATTTTTGTCTTTCTAATTCATCTGCTACTATAGAATATACTTCTGGATCTGTTATTTTAGTTGTTTTTAACATATCTTTTCCTCCCCAAATAGAATTTATATTTATTATTCTTATTTTCTATTTACTAACTTTTATGTTTAAATATTATCACAATTGATGAGGTAAAATATATTATTAAAACAGTACTATCTTTTAACATTTCCGTCATATTATCAATTTTTTTATATTTTCTAAATACTTTACCATTTTATGTATTTTGTATTAAATATTTAATATTCGCTTATAATAGCTTGATTTTTTGAATTTAAGTAAATTTCATAAGGTATATCATGGCTAGAGAATAATATTGGACTTAGTGTAAATCCATAACTTCCTGCATTAGTAATTGCAATAATATCACCTATTTCAGCTTTTGGTAAAACTAAATTCTTGCCTATTAAATCTGCAGCCGTACATAAGTTACCACAAACTGTTACTTCTTCTTTTTCTTGTGATTTATTTAACACCTTCACTTCATACGCATCATAAGATGTGAATAGTGGTTCAACTGCATGTATATCTTCTAATGGACCTTGTGCATAACCTTTTACCATTTCTGCTAAAGTTGTTTTATGAAAACCATTATATCCATTTGCAACTATTAAGTAATTTGCTCCTCTTGATACCTTTTTATCGATTATATAAGTGACATAAGTCCCACTTTTGCAAACTATAAAACGTCCTGATTCTATAATAAGTCTGCAATTTAGTTTTTCTTTAAATTCCTTAATTAGCTCTCTACATTTTTGTCCTAGTGATTCTATTTCAAGTTCATTTTCTCTTTGTGAATATGCAACTCCAAGTCCACCACCGAAATTAACAAAATCCATATCAAATCCCATTTCATCAACACAGAACACTGCTAATTCTAATACATCTTTATAGTAATTATATAAAGTTTCATAATTTAATATTTGAGATTTTAGATGTACATGTATTCCACATATTTTTATATTTTTAAGTGAATCAATAAATTCCTTATGTGGTAATAAACTTTCTTCGTCTATTCCAAATTTGTTAGGAAGTATATCCCCACCTTCTATTGCATAGTTTGAGTTAATTCTTACCCCTACTCTTAAAACAATATTGTGTTCTTTTGCTACTTCATTTATAACTTCTAGTTCATGATAACTATCTGCTGTTATTATGCATTTGTCGTATGTTTCTTCGATATCTTGTTTCGTTTTTCCCGCTGATGAATATATTATCTTTTCTTTTGGCATACCAGCATCTATTGATTTAAAAACTTCATTTTTAGATGCAGAATCTGAACCTATATCATTTTGTGCTATAAATTTAATTACATCTTTATTTGGATTTGTCTTTATTGAATATAAAAATTCGAATTCTGGAAAATTAGTTTTTAACTCTTGAATTTGGTCCCCTATCACCTTTTCATCGTAAATATAAAATGGTCTTTTATATTCTTTCATTAAATCTTTAATTATTTCAGTTTGCATTTTTCTGCCCCCTTTATTAAATTTGAATAAATCCTCTATACTATAAATTATAATGAATAATAAACTCAAACTTCAAATATTTAATTGTAATCATTACAATTTTTGATTTTTTATTTTTACTTGATAACTCAAAAAGACCTGCAGTAATATACCACAGATCTTTTTTAAGTTTATAATATTTTATATTTTTCTATTCTTTAACAGTTTTTAGAGGTTTCATACTCCAAAATACCACATTCATCAATATTACTATAATTGTGATAACTAGTAAGCAAACCCAAAAACCCATATTAATTCCAAATAATTCTGTTCTATTAAAAAGTATATTCCACATATTATTCCAATTCATTTTAAATACCTCCTTTATAACAATTCACCAAAATGACGTACATAAGCTTTCTTTATGCTAGTTGCTAATAACATGTAAGCTATTATACATGGTATTAAGTAGGCAAAATAAGCGCCTGGTAATGAAACAAATCCTAGTATTGTTCCAATTGGTGTAAATGGTATTATTGTTAATATGAAGATTCCAGCGAAAGTTAATAAACATACTGGTAATGATGCACGGCTTTCAATGAATGGTAACTTTGGTGTACGAATCATATGAATAACAAGTGTTTGGCTCCACATTGATTCTACAAACCAACCTGCTTGGAACATAGCTATATAATTAAATTGCATTTGAATTAATTCTGCACCACTGTATACACTTGCTAAATCATTATATAATACTCCATGTGATACAAATATTGGACAAAATACAAAGTACATAAAAATATAAGTTGTAAAGTCAAATATTGAACTTACTGGTCCCATCCACATCATAAATTTACCTACTGAAGACGCATCCCATTTTCTAGGAACCTTAATAAATTCCTCGTCTACATTATCCCATGGAATAGCTGTACATGATAAATCATATATTAAATTTAAACATAAAAGATGTATACTCATCATTGGTAAAAATGGCAATAATGCTGATGCTGCTAAAACAGAAAACATATTTCCAAAGTTAGAAGATGCAGTCATCTTAATGTATTTAATCATATTTGCATATGTCTTTCTACCTTCAACAATACCTTCTTCTAATACCATTAAATCTTTTTCTAATAATACAATGTCTGCTGATTCTTTTGCTATATCAACTGCTGTATCAACAGAAATTCCTATATCTGCACATTTCATTGCAGACGCATCATTGATACCATCTCCCATAAATCCAACTGTGTGTCCATTTTCACGAAGAACAGTTACAATTCTAGATTTTTGGTCTGGTGTTAATTTTGCAAATACATCTGTTGTTTCTGCTACTTTTGCTAACTCTTCATCCGACATATGATTGATATCTGAACCAAGTAACATATTTCTTACTTCTAATCCTACTTGTTTACACACAGTACGTGTTACTTTCTCATTGTCTCCAGTTAAAATTTTTGTAGCTATTCCATATTCTTTTAAAGCACGTATTGCATATGCTGTAGATTCTTTTGGTGGGTCTAAGAAAGCAAGATATCCTAGTAATACCATATCGCATTCATCTTTTACTCCAAAAGCCCCAACTGGTGATGGATTGCTTTTTTGTGCGATTCCAAGAACTCTAAATCCCTTATCATTTAATTCATCCACAGTTTTTATAATTCGTTTACGTAGTGAATCTGTTAATTCTTGAACTTTGTCATCACATTCAACATATGAGCAAATTGATAACATCTCTTCAATTGCGCCTTTTGTAACCATTTGTGTTTTTCCATTTATATCTTTAACAACTGTAGATAAACGGCGACGATTAAAATCAAAAGGTATTTCATCTACTTTTTTATAGTGCTCAGAAAGATGCGTTAATTCCCTATTTTGATTTTCTGCTTCTTCAGTTTTTTCAATAACAGCTAAATCCATTAAATTTTTATATCCTGTTTGGAAATAACTATTCAGATAAGCATGACGAAGTACACGCATATCTTCATCTCCATTTACATTAAGATGATATTCTAAAACTACTTTATCTTGTGTTAAAGTACCTGTTTTATCAGTACATAATATATCTATAGCTCCAAAATTTTGAATAGAATTTAAATTTTTAACTATAGTTTGTTTTTTACTCATTGCCACTGCCCCTTTTGCAAGGCATGTTGTCACTATCATTGGTAACATCTCGGGTGTTAATCCAACTGCTATAGAAATACCAAATAAAAATGCATTTAACCAATCACCTTTTGTTATTCCATTTACAAAGAATACAATAGGAACTAAAATCAACATAAAACGGATAAGTACCCAGGAAACAGCATTTACTCCTTTGGTAAAACTAGTTTCTACTGCTTCTTCTGCAACTGATGCTGCCATTTTCCCAAATAAAGTAGAATCCCCTACAGAAACCACAACAGCTGTAGCAGTTCCTGAAATAACATTACTTCCCATAAAAGCAATATTATTGTATTCCGTAATATTTTCATTTTTCTCTTGTATATTTCCTAATTTTTCAATAGGTTCACTTTCCCCAGTTAAACTCGCTTGGCTTACAAATAAATCTTTTGCTTCTAAAATACGTACATCTGCAGGTATCATGTCACCAGCTGATAAATAAACTATATCTCCTACTACAACTTCATCAAGTTTTATTTCTTGTTTTCCTTCTTTTTTTCTTGTAACTGTACAAGTTGTTGTAATCATGTCTAATAACTTTTCTGCTGCATCACCACTTCTAGATTCTTGTACAAATCGAAGTGTTCCAGAGATAACGACCATTGTCGCAATTATTACTACTGTTAAACAGTTAAATTCATCTGGATTACTTCCAAATAGCGAAAAATAAGGTAGTATCATATCTGTTACACATGATACAAGTGCTAAGCAAAACAAAATTATTGTAAAAGGATTTATAAATGCATCTGCAAGTCTAGAAAATAAAGATTTTTTCTTTTCTTTTGTTATCTTATTTGTTCCATATTTATGGCGGTGTTTTGATACATTTTCAGTATCTAATCCTATTAATGTTGTTTCTAAAGAGTCTAATACTGTTTTTATTGGTTGAGTTGCCACAAAATGAATGCGACTTTCTTGTTCTTTTTTTACGATTTGATTTTCTGTTACTTTATTAGTAGCTATATTATTTTTTATCATTTTTTTGTTCATCGTAATTACCTCCTTTTTAAGAAGCAATCCGATATATTAATGTTTCACCGGGTTGCTATATTGTTTTTTCTCTTACCATCAGGGTCCATTTATATTCTCCCTCCTTTCTGATTTACAACTAAAAGTATAAGAAAAAAACGCAAGTAATTCCATTGCGAAATTCTTGCGTTTTTCTTGCGATATATTTAGTTTTATAAATTATCATTAAATTTATATCCTATGCCCCAAATCGTCAAAATATATATCGGTGCATCTGGATTTGGCTCTATCTTTTTTCTTAACTTTCTTATAAAAGCCATAATATTACTATCATCTAGCAGGTATTCACTATCCCACACAGCTTGATAAATCTGCTCTTTTGTTAGAACTTCACCTCTATTTTTTACAAGAAATAATAAAATATCATATTCTTTAGGAGTTAGTGAAATTTCTTGAGTATTACAAAGAACTCTTCTCTCTTTAGGTCTTATTGTAAGATCCCCAATCTCTATAACATCAAAGCAATGTTCTTCATAAATAGTATCATCATCTATCTCTAACATTAAGCTATTATTACTTCCATCTAATAACCCTTCTATACCTTCTTTAAATTCATCTATATTACCTACATCTAGTGGTGCAGCCTTTAATTTTTCTAAAAGCCAACTAGCTAGAGAAGAAGTCAAATTAGCAAATTCAATTTTCTTTTTCATTTAAACTCCCTCCCTTATATTAATTCTTTATATTTTTTTACATACCATGATTTTGCTATAGTTACTAGTGATATATAGAGCAATACAACTAATAACAAAAATACAAAATAGCTTAAAGGCATTTTAGTAAGACCTACAAAATGTCCAACTGGTATTATAGTCATAATTGTAAATAGAATAATTCCTATAATAGTAACTAAAATAACTGGTTTGGCTGGTTTACTTTGTATAAATGGTATTTTCTTTGAACGCAATGAATATAAAATCAAAACTTGAGACCACATGGATTCCAAAAACCACCCTGTTTGGAACAATGTAATAAATGTTTGTTGTGACTCATGATTTAGACTTGTAAATGTCCCTCCACTTATTGTTGGACATAACCATAAGAATAAAAATGCAAATGTTGTTAAATCAAAAATTGTACTAATTGGTCCAAAAAACAACATAAATCGCCCTAAAGTTTTGCCCGACCAATCTCTTGGCTTGCAATATAATTCCTCATCAACATTATCCCATGGAAGAATCAAACATAAAACATCATATAATAAATTTAAAAGTAATAATTGTATCGAAGTCATTGGGAAAAACGGAAGTAAAACACTTGCAATAACTACAGCTAATATATTACCAAAATTAGAAGATGCAGTAATACGAATATACTTACTCATATTTACAAAAACTTTACGCCCTTCTAATATTCCTTCTTCTAAAACATTTAAATCCTTTTTTAATAATATTACATCTGCAGCTTCTTGTAATGCCTCTGTTGCCCCTTCTGCTGATATCCCAACGTCTGATTGAAATATCGCATGCAAATCATTCATTCCATCTCCTAAAAATCCTACAGTATGTCCATTTTCTTGCAATACTTTAATTATTTTTGCCTTTTGCTTTGGAGATAATTGTGCAAATATTGTTGTATTTTCACACAATATTGCTAACTCATCATCTCTTAACTCAAATAAATTTTCTCCATCTATGATATTATCTGTATCTAAATTTAGTCGTCTACAAACTGATACAGCAACTCTTTTACTATCTCCTGTTAAAACTTTAATAGGTACATTCAATTTTTTTAATTTCTCTATGGCTTCTTGTGCGCTTTTTTTAGGAGCATCAAAAAATGTTAGATATCCCAGCAATATTAAATCATTCTCATCTTCTGGTATAATATGTTCCTTATTAGTATTTTTATAAGCAACAGCTATAACCTTCATACCATCTTCTTGCATTTCATCAATAATATGGTGTACACTTTGCATATCCATTGGATAAGCTTTACCTCTATATTCAGCAGATGTACATTTTCTGCATACTGTTTCAACATCACCTTTTACAATTAATAAATTTTCATTATTTAAATTTGATTTTTCATTTAATGTTTTTTCACACAATACACTTACATATTTTCGATTATAATCAAATGGTAACTCGTCCAATTTATTATACTCTTCTAATAACCTCAAATAATTAAATTTCGGCATTTGTTCGACTTGACAAATTGCATCATCTAAATGATTTTTAACACCTGTATGGTACAAGCTATTTAAATATGCATACTCTAATACTTGTTTGTTTTCATTTCCCAAAATATCTATATAGTATTCTAAAACTATTTTATCTCCAGTTAATGTGCCTGTTTTATCGACACAAAGAACATCCATACTTCCAAACCCCTGCATTGCATTTATATTTTTTACAATGGTATCTTTTTTTCCCATAACAGAACTTCCCTTTGCGAGACAGGCGTTTATAACCATAGGAAGCATCTCTGGCGTCAATCCTACTGCTACTGATAATGAAAATAAAAATGCCGATAACCAATTACCTTGAACTAGTCCACATGAAATAAATACAAAAGGTACTAAAATAGCAATAAATTTGATTAATACACCTGCAATCGAATTTGCTCCCTTCTCAAACCCATTTTTTAGAATATTTATATCTCTGCTAATTTCTCCATATACAGTTTCTTTGCCTACTGCTAGTACAATTCCTTCTCCACTTCCACCAATAACTAAAGAACCAGAAAAAACAATATTGTTGTAGTCATTTAGGCTTGTACATTCTTTTCGTTCTAATATATCAGCATTTTTTTCAATTACTAGACTTTCCCCCGTCAACATAGATTGTGAAACGAAAAGTTCATTTACATTTATCAAACGTATATCCGCTGGTATTCTATCCCCTGCATAAAATTTCACCCTATCTCCAACAACCAATTCATTTGATGAAATCTCTTGCCATTTTCCATTTCTGCGAGTCTGAACATTTGTATTAATAAGCTCAATTAATGAATCAACAGCTTTTTTTGAGCGCATCTCTTGTACAAATCGTACAAATCCACTAATTAAAAATATTACAACTAACATCAGACAAGTTGTTCCATTACGCCTATAATTAGAAGTAAATATTACATCTGTAAAAAAAGAAACTACAATTAAAACTAATAAAATCATACTGAAAAGATTGTTAAAAGACCTAAAAAATCTATATAAAGTAGTTTCTATTTTCTTATCACCAATATTCATCCCATATATATCTCTATTAAAACGAACTTGCTGGTCATTATAACCATCATCACTTATATTAAAATCCTTATACATCTGTGAAATGTCTTTTTTAGCATATTTATTAATATGACTTTGAACATGACTTCCTGTTTTCATAAACTTCACCTCCTTTTTTATTGTATCATGCTTGATAAAATTAAATTCTTGCTTTTTTCTTGTTTAAAAATAAAAGCCCAAGCAAATAGGTTTTTACACCTTGCTTGGGCTTTAAATTATCTATTTTTCGTATTTATTTAAGAAATCTATAGCATATTGAGCATATAAAGCTGTTCCTACTTCTATTCCATCTTCATCTATTGCGAATTTACCATTATGATGAGCATAACAACAATCTTTTTCTTCATTTCTGCATCCAACAAATGCTATTGCTCCTGGAACTTTTTCTAGGTAGTGAGAGAAATCTTCTCCACCTGTTACTTTTTCAAAGTGATAGTTTCCTTCTGGTCCTAATATTTTTTCAACAGAACCTTGTCCTATTTTAGCACATTGTTCATCATTTATTGTTGGCGCTACTGCAAAATCAAATTCTAGTTTAGCTGTTGCACCAAATGCTTCAGCTGTACTTTTTATTATTCTTTCCATTTTAACTGGAAGTTGTTTTCTAAGTTCTGGGTTAAAGCATCTAGTTGTACCTTCCATATATCCTTCTTCAGCTACAACGTTGAATCTTGTTCCTGATTTTAATAAGCCAACTGTAAGAACTAATGGATCATGTGGTCTTGTTTCTCTACTTACTAGAGTTTGTAAATTCATAACTATTGCAGAACTTGCAACAAGTGCATCTATACAATTTTCTGGTTGAGAACCATGTCCACCTTTACCTTTTACATTTATATAGAACCAGTCTGCACAAGCCATTCTTGGTCCAGCTTCTACAGATACTTTTCCAACTGGAACTTGTGCCCATATATGTATACCAAATATACCATCTACACCATCAACAGCCCCATCATCTATCATAGCAAATGCACCTTTCGCACTTTCTTCAGCTGGTTGGAATAATAATCTAACTGTACCGTTTATTTTATCTTTCATTCCATTAAGTATTTTTGCCGCTCCTAAAAGCATTGCAGTATGTGAATCATGTCCACAAGCATGCATACGACCATCTATTTTAGATTTAAAATCGAAATCTGTAAGTTCTTCAACTGGTAATGCATCCATATCAGCTCTTAAAGCTATAGTTTTGCCTGGTTTATCTCCTTTTATAGTAGCTATAATACCAGTATTAGCTGCACTTCTGTATTCTATTCCCATTTTATCTAGCTCTTCTTTTACTTTTTTGCTAGTTTCATATTCTTCCATACTTAATTCTGGATATTGATGAAAATGTCTTCTTAATGAGATAACGTAATCTCTATTTTCTTTTGCTAATTGTTTTATATCTTTTACTAATTCTTTTGTTTGCATTTTTACTTGCGCCTCCAAATTGTTAATTACTTTTAATTTTTCTAAACTAATAACTTAAGATATTCTTTTTAATAATTAGTTTTAATGTAGTCATATTTATAATCAATCAAATTAAATCAATTAAAGAGCTATCTCAGTACTGATATAGCTCTTTAAAATTCATTTCTTCAATTAATTCTAATTTAGAAAATTAGGTTAATTCTATTTGTAATATATTGGGCCACTTGGTCCTAGTGGTATATTAAATTGCATGAATATTACAAGTACTATTATCCAAGCTACAGCAAATAGTAATGAGAATGGTAACATCGCTGACATTATTGTACCTATACCCATATTCTTATCGTACTTCTTAGCATAAGCTAGTATAACTGGGAAGTATGTGAATATTGGTGATATTGGGTTAGTTATTGAGTCACCTATTCTGTAAGCCATTTGAGTTAATGCTGGAGAATATCCTAATAACATAAACATTGGAACGAATATTGGAGCCATTATAGCCCATTTTGCTGAACAACTTCCTACAAATAAGTTTATAAATCCTGCAAATAATACGAATACTACTATTAGAACTGGGCCAGTTAAACCTACACCTTTTAACCATTCAGCACCTTTTATAGCAAGTAATGAACTCAAGTTAGATGAGTTGAATAATGCTAAAAATTGACCTGCTGCGAATGCTAAAACTATGTAAGACCCCATACCAGCCATTGATTCATATAATAATGCTGCTACATCTTTATCATTTTTTATCTTTCCTGCTACTATACCATATACTATACCAGGTATAAAGAATAATAATGTGATAAGCGGAACCATACCAGCCATAAGTGGTGCAGCTGATGCTAATAATGAACCTGTTTCTGGGTCTTTCATAAATGCATTAGGACCTATACATAATGCAACAACTATTGCTGCATATATTAATACAGCTATTCCTGCACATTTTAAAGCTTTCTTTTCTTTTGGTGTAACTTCTGCATTTGCATCGTATCCAGTATCTTCATATGGAGTACCATCAAAACGAGGTGCTACATATCTTTCTGTTACGAATGTACCTACTGCTGTTAATACGAAACATGATGCTATTAAAAAGTAGTAGTTCATTGCTGGAGTACTAGTATAATTAGGATCTATTATTTGTGCTGCTGGAATAGTGAACCCTGCAACTAATGCATCTAACATTGATATGATTAAGTTAGCTGAGAATCCTGCAGCAACACCTGCATATGCAGCGAACATACCTGTTAATGGATGTCTACCTAATCCTAAAAATATTAATGCAGCAAGTGGTGGAAATACAACAAAACCAGCATCTGCAACAGCATTTGCCATTATACCTATGAATATGATTGCAGCAGTAACTAATTTTGCAGGTATTTTATCTGCAACTGATTTTAACATTACTTCCATCATACCTACTTTTTCTGCTAAACCTGCACCAAGCATCGTAACTAAAACTAATCCTAAAGGTGCAAATCCTGTAAAGTTTGTAACAATATTATTTAAGAATAATTGCAATTGTTCTTTTGATAATAAATTTACGCCTGCTACAGTTTCTCCAGTTCCTGGATGGACTGCTGAGACACCACTTTTTGCTACTATAGCCGATATTGCTATAACAACAAACCATAATATAAAGAATATTGTTACTGGGTCTGGTAATTTATTGCCAACTACTTCTACCCCATTTAAAAATCTCATAAAAAGACTTTGTTTTTCTACGGCAACTTCTCTTTTTTTCAAAGTTGACCCCCCCTTTTATGTGTTTTTATATTAACTATCTAGTCAAAAGTCTCTTTATAAATTTATAATATATTCCTTAAATATTTTTATATTTTAATAATTTTTTGACTTTTTAACAAATAGTTATTATACAGTTTTAATAAAACAATCTTTATCCTAAGTACATTTAAAAATTTAGATTTTTTTGTGAAAAGATATTTAATTTTTAGTTATTTAAAAAATCTATTGCAACTTGTGCTAAAGTTTGTGCTAAGTTTTTCATATTTTTATCTTCCCAAGCAAATTTAGCATTGTGATGTAATATTGGATTTTCTACATCTTTTGTCATTCCCACAAATACAAATGATGAAGGTACTTTTTCTGTATAGAATGCAAAATCTTCACCACCCATACTTGGTGTAGCAAGTTCAAATACATTTTCATCTCCAACTATTTTTTTTGCTGCTTTTTCTAATACATCTGCCATATTTTTATCATTTACTAGAGGTGGGAATTGTCTAATAAATTCAAATTCATAGCTAGCACCTTGAGATTCAACAATACCTTTCACAAATTTTTCTATTGTTTCTTCTGCAAAATCCCTTGTTTCATTATTTAAAGTTCTAACAGTACCTTGTATTAATGCTTCTGTTGGTATGGCATTGTGACATTCTCCAGAATGTACATTACAACAAGATATTACAAGAGGATTTGTTGGATCATTTTTTCTACTTACTATTGTTTGTAGTGCAGTTATAACTTGAGCCATTATTGGAACTGGATCTACACTTGCATGAGGTACTCCTGCATGTCCACCTTTACCATGTATTTTTATTGTAAATATATCAGGTGATGCCATCATAGCTCCATGTTTTACTGCAACTTTTCCTTCTTCGATACTGCCCCATAAGTGCCCACCGAATACTGCATCCACTTTTGGATTTTCTAATACCCCTTCTTTAATCATTGGTAATGCTCCACCTTCAACTTCTTCAGCTGGTTGGAATATTAATTTTACATTACCATGTAGCTCGTCTTTTATTTCATTTAACATCATTGCAACACCTAAAAGACTCGCTGTATGACCATCATGTCCACAAGCATGCATTACTCCTGGATTTTTAGATTTAAATTCATAATCTCCTTCTTCATTAATTCTAAGTGCATCCATATCTGCTCTAAGTGCTACAGTTTTTCCAGGATATCCTCCTTTTATTAAACCTACAACACCTGTTTTAGCTACATTTTTAGTAACTTCAATTCCCAATTTTTCAAGCTCAGATGATACTAATTTAGAAGTTTCATATTCTTCAAAACCTAATTCTGGGTTCATGTGAATTTGATGTCTAATATCATAAACTTTTTTATAATATTTTTCCCATAAATCATTTAATTTTTGATTCATAATTCTCTCCCTATGAAAGCAATCCCCATATTTCGCCTTCATTTTTCTTTATTATTAAATTTACTATAATTATAGTTTATTATATTTGACTTTAAAATGTCAGAAAAATGTCCTTAATTATATTTAAAATACTTTTTTTACATAATTAAACATATTCTTTTAAATTAAAACTTTTTAATCGATTGAAAATACTATATGTTGAATTTTATTATCCTTCTAGGTCGTCCTGAACCATCTTCAAAATGCTTGCCGACAACTTCAACATATCCGTATTTCTCTAATTTATTAATCGTTCTATTTACAGTTCTATAAGACATATCACACTGTTTTGCAAGTTCATCAGCTGTAAATCTATTTTTTTTGCATGTATTTATTGCATTGTAGAACAAAAGTATTTTCTTTACACTAACACTTGTTATATTTGATATTTTAGTCAATTTATCGTCTATTTTTACATTGCTTTTTTTCTTGAATTTTGATTTTACAGGACCTACTGCCTTTCCATCTTCATAAATTATATATGCCACATTTTCATTTTGGCATTGCTTAGATTTTATCATCGCCTCATTGGCTTTATATTTTGCCTCACTTGCTGTTTTTCCATATCCAATCCCCATAGAAATCCTATTAAGTGAGTTTTCTTCAATAGCTCTCAACAAGTCTATATTTGTATAGTTTTCAGTTTCAGTTTCTAGTATTTTCTTTGTCGAAATAAGTATATATGTATTGTAGCTAAATTCAATTACTGCAGCTTCTATTTTATTTGCAAATTCGTAAATCAACTCTGTTACTTTATTTTTTTCCTTGACATAGTAATATTCATTTTTACTTATTATAGAGTAGTCATCAGGAAAATCTATTTGAATAAAAATAGCTACAACCCTGCTATTAGTATTTACTTTTGCTGTATATCTTAAATATAAGTTTTGAAAACTATCTATTATTATACTCTTCGTAGGTATTGCCATATGACAGCTTATTTTTTCAATATTTAATTGTTTATTAACATCACTTAATGCTGTAATTATACATATATTGTCTTTATTTTTTAAATTGTTTTTATGAAATTTAAGCGCATCTTCTGTTATGCTATAGCTATCAGCTTTTACATCATAAAGCATGACATTAACTTCATCAAAATCTATACCGATAAAATCATAAACTTCTTTAATTGATTCCATTGAATAAGTATCTATACTTATATTTTTTATATTGTCTTTAATATAAAGTGCTTTTAATATAGCAAAAGATAATGAACTTTCATGTAAAGGGAAGTATCCCCATATGCATTCTTCTTTTACATGTGATTTTACAAAGCTATAAACAACAATTCCCGCAAACATTATTGCATCGTATCTTTTTTGCACTTTTTCTACAATTTCAACAGCTTTTAAATAGTTATTATAAACCATAACATCTAGCTCCATATTATCTAGATTTTCTTCTGCAACATTTCTTATAATATTCGCTGTATATTCTGGCACAATTAAAGCAACCTTCATTTTTCCACTCCCTCAAACTCTATTTCATAATACACCTATTTATTTTTTTCAGAAAGATACATAGCAGGCGTTTTGCCCGTAGCATTTTTAAAATTTTTATAAAAATTATTTAGGCTGTCGTAACCAGTCATCAATGCTACTTCTTTTACGCTCACTTCTTCATTGTCAAATAACTCTATTGCCTTTTCTATACGAACCTTATTTATGTATTTATTAATTGTAATACCCATATATGTTTTAAATAACTTTGATATATAATCAGGAGATAGATATAAATTTGCTGCTATAGTTTTTAATTCTATTTTTTTATCGTAATTAGAATGGATATATTGTATTACATCATTTACAGTATTATTTGATGTAAATTTCCATCCCATTACTCTGTTGATAGATGCTGTCAATTGCTTAAATTCAATTGGCTTTAAGATTATGTCTTTTGCCCCAAGTCGCAAGGATTTTTGAGCATATTCAAATGACTCAAACGCAGTTATAACTATAAATTTTGTATCACTTACTGCCTTCATAACTTCAAACCCATCTACAACAGGCATTTTTATGTCTAGAAAAACTAGCTGAGGATTTAATTTTTTTATAAGTTCTATTCCTTCATCTCCCCTATTTGCAGTCCCTACTATATCTAAAGGTAGATTTTCCTTTTTAACAAAATATTTAATAATAGAAACTACGGCAGGTTCATCATCTATAATTACTGTTTTTATCACTTTCAATCTCTCCTCAGTTTTAAATTAATCTTTTAATTTATCCACTATTTTTCATTTATTACCTCATCTAAAAATTCAGCAACTGTTTGGGCTAGCCAAATTCTCTTGTTTGAATAAGAGTGATCAGTAGAAGCAAATTTTTCTGTTAAATTTCCTTTATTATATTTTTTAATTTCACTTGCTAAAATATCATGATGAAGACATTTTTTGCTTACAACATCCCCAATTCCAACTGTAATTAAAAGCCTTTCATCTGCTAAGAATTTTGCTTTATCTGGAAGGTTCCACTTGTCCCCATTTTCTATACATTCTTGCATTAAGGCCTCAGCATTTGTATCATTTAATGGAGGTATAGCAGTTTTGAACATTTCAAAAGCTTCTTCTCTCTCTTTTTCATCATAATGACCAATCTTTCCAACAAGACCAAAATCATATGGGCTTATGGCAACAGACGCTTTGATTCTTTTGTCGCAAGCATGAGTCAAAGTTAAAAAACCGCCCATACTATGTCCAACTAAAAATAAGTTATCTATATCTATATCAAATTTTTTTACAACTTCTTCATCTGTTAAATAATCTATCGCTGATTTAACATCTTCCATACAATGTTTAAATGAATAAGTTCCTTTCACTCCCCAGCAACCTCTATAGTGAAATCTAAGTACATTCATCCCACATCTTCTCAGCGCATGTGCCAAATCTATCGGGTCATCATAACCTGGAAATCCATGCAGTAGTATAGCTGTTGGATGTGGTCCCTTTCCTTGAGGCTTTAACACAAATCCACATAAATCACTTCCATGACTTTCAAGACCTGCATAGACCAAGTCTGGAAAGTATTCACTATTAACATCAATTTGTTCAACATCTTTTGTAACATAAGATTTATTAAACATATTTCCCCCTCCAATTTATATCTTTTATTATTTTTTTAAGTTATTTACTATTGGTATATCTATTATAAAACTCGTACTTTTTTCATTAGATATAACATCCATTTTAAAATTATTTGCATATGCAAACTGCAACTTGCTATGTATTAAAGATAAGCCGTGCCCGCTGTTGTTATGAATTTTTTGTATAACGGTGCACACATCACTGTCTGATAAACTAGATCCGTTATTTTCTATGACGATTCTAAGTCTTTCATTGTATAAAAAAGTGGATAGTTTTAATTTTTTCTTATCTAAACTATTTTTAAATCCATGAACAAATGCATTTTCAACGATTGGTTGCAAGAAATTAAATGGAACCCCTACGTTATTGTATTTTTCATCTATATTGTATTCTATTTCTAACTCGTCACTATATCTTATCTTTTGAAGGTTTAAGTACTGTTTTACATAGTCTATTTCTTTTTCAAGCTCAGTAAATTCCAACTCAACACCCATTGTATACCTAAATAATTTGCTTAAGTCAATTATAGCACTGTATAAATCAAAACAATCTTTTTCAAGCGCCATACTTGCCATCGAATTTAATGTATTAAATAGAAAATGGTGATTTATTTTTAAATTCGTAACTTTTTCCTGTTCTTTAATTAAATCATTTTTCAATTCTTCTCTTAATTTTGAAGTTTTTTCAATTGCCATATTCTTTTCCTGTACTTCACCTCTGAGCTTATTGAACCTATAATAATTAACTATACTCTTTGCAATTTGAACAAGTAGCCTTTTTATACTCATTGCAGTACTAGTTGGTGTATCATATATATTCTTCTGGTCGCTTTTTTTCCCATCAGATGCAAGCAAAATATGACCCCCTCTTATATAACCAATAACTTCATCCTCATATATTATCGGTATGTGATAAATCGTAAGTCCATGACTACATTTAAATGTATATTGTTCATCTTCAGCTGTATTTTGTGGAGTTAAACAGTCACAGTAAGCAAACCTACCATTTAGAGCACATGTTTTTATACAATAATTATTAAAACACTTTGTCTGCAAGAGTATCTTCCAAGATGAGTCATAAATCGTTATCGGAATGTTCAATGGTTCTATAAATTGAGATTGAATTGCCTCTATGATTCTATTTAGTCCGTCTATTTTTTTATCTTCATAATCGTAATTATTTACTACAACTGGATTTGATACTAACAATTCTCTAAGCGGTTCATCTCCTATATTGTGCGTTTCATGAGTCGCTCCACCATCTATATATACAAATTCTCCAGCTTTTTTATGATGCTTTTTCCCATTTATAATATGAATCCCTTCCCCAGACATAACGTATAACATCTGTTCCTCGCTATAATGAGTATGCTTTGGCTGACTTTTTCCAGGAAGGACAACAGATATCCTAATATCCATAAGTTGTTTTTTATCATTTTCATCGTGGATATGTCTCCATTCGATATATCCCCAATCAGTTCTTTGTATTTTCATACTAATCCCCCTAAAATCTTAATTCCATTAAGTTTCCCCTCTGAAATGGAATTAATTTATATTTTATTATACAATATTTGTCAATTTTTAAAAATGATAAGTTAGTCATATTTACACAAAAAAGAGCCCTTTTACTAAAGTAATCGAGCTCTTTTAATTTAATATCTATTTTAAATTTTATAGATTATTTATTTTGTGCTTTATAAATAGAATTTCCTTCTTTGAAAGTTTCTAAAACTTTTATATTTCTTATATCGTCAACATCTACTTTTAATGGGTTTTTATCAAGTATTACTAAGTCAGCTAATTTATTTTCTTTTATTGTTCCTTTGATATCTTCTTCAAAATATTGATAAGCTGCATTTTTTGTTACTGCTTCAATTGCAGCAAGAACTGGTATTCTTTGTTCTTCGCCTAATACTGTACCATCTTTCATTTTTCTGTTACAAGCTATCCATATTGTTTCAAGCATGTTTGGCTCTATAACTGGCGCATCTTGGTGGAATGTGAATTTAATTCCTAAATCTAGCGCTGCTTTTGCAGGTGATATTTGACTCGCTCTTTCAAGTCCGAAGTTTTGAACGTGGATGTTACCCCAGTGGTAAACGTGAGCCACGAAGAATGATGGTATCATTCCTAGTTTTTTAACTTCCGGCAATTGATCAAGCCCCATAAGCTGAGCATGAACTATAACTGGTCTTATGTCGTTGTCTGTATTTAAGTTTTCTTTTGCTTTTTTATATTGTTCTAAATATTGAGCTACAGCAGCATCTCCATTACAGTGGGCTAATATTTGCATATTTTCTTTTAATGCTATTTCGATTAAGCCTTCTAATTCTTCTCCACTCATAACTGGATAAGCTCTGTATCCTTCTTCTCCTTGATAATCAGTTCTCATATAAGCAGTTCTACCTTGTGGTGAACCATCAAGGAAAGTTTTAAATCCACCTATTTTAAAGTGGTTTTTATACTCATTTATACATCCTTGAAGTTTTTCAAATATTTTTTCTCTTTCTCTTATATCTACATAAGCAATATAGTCTATTTTCATCATTCCTGAATGTGCCATATAAGCTAGTAAATCAGCTAATAGCGGAACTACCATACCTTCTTGCATTGTTGTTATTCCGTAAGAAGCGTAGTCATTTTGAGCCTCAAGTACTGCTTTCATAATATCTTCAGTTGATGACATTGGAACTCTTTGAACGTTGTTTATAAACGCATTTTCTTCAAGATATCCGTTAAGTTTTCCGTTTTCTTTAAATATCACTCCACCTTCTGGGTCTGGAGTATCTATTGTTATTCCTAATTCTTTCATTCCAAGAGAGTTAACAAGTCCATTGTGACCAGATTTATTTGCAATTATAATTGGATTGTTTGGCACAACTTCATCTAAGAAATCTATTCTTGGATAAGTTTTTTCTGCTAATGTGTTGTAGTCGAAATTGTTCGCATTTATCCATACACCTTCTGGAACATTGTTTTTTTCTATAAATGTTTTAATTCTATTTGCTATATCCTCAAAATCAACCGCATCTTCTAATGAAACTTGTAATTTGCTGTTTGCATATCCAAAGAAGTGACTGTGAGCATCTATAAATGATGGCATTAAAGTCTTTCCTTTTAAATCTATCATCTCAGCATCACTATTTTGGCTCATAAGCTCATCTTTTTTTCCTACTGCTTTAATTTTCCCGTCTTCTACTAAGACAGCTTCTACATATAATTCATCTTCAAGAGTTAATATATATCCATTGTAAAAAAGTTTTTTTGTCATAATTAAACCCTTTCTATTTTGTTTTCATAATTCCTTATGTTTTTATTTTTAACATTTTTATGTATTAAAATGTATTGTATCAAAATTTTATGAACTGTTTTTTAATGTTTTATAGCTTGTTATAAGTCGGCATATTAATCACCTATTACCTTTGCTTGTTTTTTTTGAAGAAGCATATCTGCTAAAGTCATATAAAAATCCTGTTCATCTTTAGTTTTAGCTTCTTTAAACAATTGTTTTAATTCTGTATATGAATATTTTTGAAAAAGTTCATATAAGTTTTCTTCTTTCTTTTCCATTATAAAAGCCTCCTCAAAAACTATTTATTATATTATACACCACAAATAGTTTGCTCTAAACATTATTATGAACAAATAATTTTTATCTACATTGTTATATATTTGTACATAAATTTACTTTATATATGCTAAAAAAATGGATTTCGAAAATCGAAACCCATTTTTATTAATTTTCCTATATGTTATAAAAAATATATTTTATTAAACTCTAACTACATATCCTTCTTTACGAGGTGCTGCATGTTTTGTTCGTCTTTATATGCACGAACACTTCTTCTTCCTTTTAAAGCTTCAAATAAATCCATTTGAACCCCTCCTTATAATATTTGTCCCACATATATTATATCATAGTACCTTCCAATTTTAACCTTATAAAAACTTCATAAAATCTATTTTTATATAATATATTTTTAATCCAATCTATTGTATGGTAACAACTTGGGCTATCTTGAATAAATCCCAAAAACTCGTTCAAAATCACATTAAACACAATCTAATAAATCCTATCATATGTTAAATTTATATTTTTTAATGTATTTCTCACCCAGATATATTATAATATTATTTATTATAATATTTGGAGGGATAAATTATATATGCAAATTAAAGATAAAAAACTTATATTAAAAAAATCATTATATTATCTATTTGG